>Ga0208150_1000065_pt1 | contig 38946 bp, 53 predicted proteins | sample DEB08_DNA_8_FD_184534 | JGI IMG/M metagenome (GOLD analysis project Ga0208150, IMG submission 184534) | Aqueous microbial communities from the Delaware River and Bay under freshwater to marine salinity gradient to study organic matter... | ecosystem: Environmental > Aquatic > Marine > Coastal ...
TGCATCTCCAAAAAATACACTTGATTCTTTATTTGCTGGTGATTTTATAGTAATTCCAGCATGGTCGCTATTTTCAATTACAAGCTCATCTGCTTGATTAAATATTGCACTAGAACCACCAGCAGAACCTGAATAAATGTGAGCTTTACCACTAGGCGAGGTTGTACCAATGCCAACTCGCTGATTACTATCAAGATTAAGTACATCTTGAGAGCCAGTTTGCAATCGTAAATAATTTGCTTGACCTATAATTCTTGTACCACCACTCCATAAAAGATGATTATTATCAGCTAGTCTAATATGACCATTAACATGAAGTTTTTCACTAGGCGAGGATGTACCTATACCAACACGCTTATTAGTACCACCAACAACCATAACATCTTCATCAGAATATCTTTGAAATTTATGATATTTGTCATCAGCACCAGTTCTATACAATGGATTACCACTATTAAAGTTCATCCAATATCTACCATAAGTATGATTAGAAGGGATTTCCCATCCACGAATCCAATTGTCAACTACAAATTGACCACGAATATCTACTGTTTGAGTGGGAGCGGTTGTACCTATACCAATGCGACCATTCTCATCAATAATCATCTTATCAGAATTATCGATCATAAAACGCAGACCTTCATATCCGCTAGTAGCTGACATTAAAATATCTGCATTGCCACTTGTGCTTGAATCGCCTGAGCTATTTACAAAATGTATTCTAGCATCAGTACCAGTGCTTTCTACTTTTAATTGACCACTATTATTATCATTTGTACCTACAACATGGAGTTTTGCAGTAGGCGAGAGTGTATTAATACCAACACCAATACTTGTAATTGCCATTCTATTACCATTATCAGTTCTAAATCTTAACCAATCACTATCCTCATCGCCTTGAATACCTACCCTACCGCTATTAGCATCTGTAGTTGCAAATGTTAAAAGTTGCTGATTATCAAGCCTTATATTACCAGCAGAAATATCGAGCTTTTCTTGAGGAGAATTTGTTCCAATACCAACTTTGCCATTATTAGTTAAAACTAATTGGTCTGTATCAGCATTTGCCCAAATTTTTAATCTATTATTATTGTGGTCATACTCTACTGCACCCATGTATTCTGAAGCACCGCTTATTCCGTCTGCAAAATATAATGCACCATAGTTACTAATGCCTGACGCTATTGTAATGCCTGAATTACCACTATCAGCAACAACTAATTTATTTCCTACAGAATTATAATTATTAGGCGAAGTTGTCCCAATGCCAATTTTTCCATCGCTAGTAACATTTAATCTAGTAGTGTTACTGGTCTTTAATTGAATAGTACCACGAGTATTATTTTCATCTGCACTTAATGCTAATCCATGTTGATTGGTTTGTATGTAATGATTAGCACCACCAGCATTAGTAAGATGAATATAATTTAATGTATTGTTTGTAGAAAATCTTGCAGATGTGCCATCAGATGTATTATTAACATGAAATTGTGCAGTAGGCGAGGTTGTACCGATGCCAATTAGTCCAGCAGAAGTAATTCTCATTCTTTCTGTATCTGTACCACTAGCTTTAGTGTTAAATTTTAATCCACTAGTATTATTATCGGTATATATTGATTGTATAGCTTTATATCGAGTTGTACCACCTGAAGTAAAAAAGCCCAATGCACCTGCATGACCAGCTAACATCTGAAAATCAGACATAGTAGTACCAATATAGTGATTACTATTTATATCATGTTTAAATAATATTTGCTTTGAACCATCACTATTTCGATGAGTAAACCCGTCTCTTGATTGTAAATAATGATTTAATGAAGTTGTCCACCAAGCATCATAACTACTTGTATATATTTCACTAGTACTAGCTCCAGTAAGTCTTAGTTTATGACTTACACTATTAGCATCAACATTTAGTAAAATGTTACCAGCAACATGAAGTTTTTCAGTAGGCGAAGTTGTACCGATGCCAACTTTGCCATCGTTAGCAATGGTCATCATTTCTTGGACATTATTTGTATTATCAGTGTAAAATCCAAAACGACCTTGATTTATATTATTGTAAATATATCTTATATATCCATCAGCAGTACCAGCTCTAAGACGTATTTGAGAATATGCTCCAGTTACAATAGAAGTATTTTCTATTCTAATCCCGTTATCAAATTGACCAGCTCCCGAATCTGTTGAAGTTGTTGCATTATTTGCATATTGAATATGCATAAGAGAACTAGGCGAAGATGTGCCAATTCCAACTTTATTATTATGTGCTATGGTCATAACATCAGATGTGCTAGAACCATTTCTTAAATTAAATCGTAAATCTCTACCTGATGTTTGCACACGAATTCTACTATAAGATGTTCCTGATACACCTGAAGGAGGATTAATATCTAATGTAGGTATAGCTGATGAGCTACCAGTAATTGTTACAATTCTATCTGTAACAGATGCCAATGTTCCATTATCACTAAATGCACCACTACTAGCATCACCCCATTCTAATCCAGTACCATTAGAGGAGACTTTAAGCACCTTCCCCGAACTTGGGGAAGATGCTATGTCACTAGCTGGAGGATTCTCTACTAAGAGTTTTTTCCAATCAGCCATAATTAAGCACTCACTTGTGCTGAATTCGCTTTACCAGCCTTCTTATTGCTCTTGTCAGAAGATTTTATCATCTCTTGATAAGACGATCCTAACTTCTCAAGAACACCTTGAGCAAATGCAGAATCCTTTGCTTGGATACTTGTATTTGCTATAGCCTGAATTACGAACTCCATCTCTTGTTGAGTTAGCTTATCCATTATGCATTCTCCTATTGTTATTTACATTATGGTACATATACCACAAATCCTTTTACTGAGTCATAAGCAATATCGCCAGCTACCGCACTGCCAGCGTCTTTAATTGCAGTTAGTTCTGCCGTAGTCTTTGCTTTATATTTTAAAACACCAGTGTCTTTTACTACGAATTTGGTATCACCAGCTTTACTTTTAAATGTAGCCTCACCATCTTCTTCAACTTTTAAAATTTCTTTATCTGTCCCACTATCATCTACAGTTAAGGTTACTCTTGTAGCATTATCTAATTTTACTTTTGGTGAATTACTTGCACTTGATGAAACAACACCTCCAGTAGTTTTTACTGCTTCACATACAATAATTTCATTTGTGTCAATTCTACCATCTTGTGATATGCTTAATCCACTTCCACTTCCACTAGTAACAAAACCACCTCCTATATGAATATCATTACAAGTAACTCTTGAATCTGTTAATACATTTCCACTTGCATCTATTGTTGTTCCGCTATTTCCTGAACCACCACCAATTTGTACATTATCAGCAACAATTCTATCGTCAGATGTTATTGTGCCATTTGTTTGAATATTTCCAGCGGATGAAATCGTTGCACCAGTACTACCATAACCACCGCCTATGATTGCACTACCAGCATCTATAGCACTTTGAGTTTCAATATTATCTTGAGCAATAAGTTTAGCACTAGACTGAATATTTCCTCCAGCAACTATAGTACCTGAAACATCCATCCTTGCACCGCTTATTAAATCTGTAACTGTTAAATCATCTCCTACTGCTAAATCACCAGTAAGAGTTGCATTTACAGAATTAAGTGTACCAGCTATTTCTAAAGTTTTACCACTAGGTATTTTTAAGGTAGTAGTAGATAATTGTATTGCAGTTTCTACACCTTCACCATCTCTTACTGTTTTTAATGAAGATTCAATTCCTTCGTTTTGATCTCCATCAAATACTGTTAAAAGGTCTTTATAGGTATTTGCAACTGGTTTTCCGGATAGCGTTGACATAGGTAAAATTTCTTTATATAAACATTATGAAAAAATTCATTAGCGTGTATTTCTGTTATTTCGTCTTCTAGTACTTCTAGTTTTTCTTCTCTTAAAACCACTGCCAGTAATTCCTTCTTTTTTATCTTGTCTTCTTCGAGCATAACCAAATGCTGAAAAAGGTAAATCTTTAGGTACTTTGCCAAAATAGTTCGGATACCAATGTAAAAATTTTCCTACAAATGGTATATGTTTAGGTGTTCTTAAACCGGACTTTGCTATATCAGCTTCTACTGCACTCCATGTATCTACTAAATTTCTATTTTTATAGTAAGACTTCCCTATTTTATCTATGTCTCTTAGAGGGTCATCTATTATATCTACTGGAGGCATTACTAGTTTTAGAACTGCTTGAGACAAACCATCTTTTCTAAAAGAATAAAAGTGATACCTTGATATACCTATTAATCTTAATAAATTGCTTATAACCTTATCGGATAGATCAGAATCACGACTAGCCATTAAATCTTTTATTTCATCAGCACTTGCTTCAGCTAACATTAAAATAATACCTAATGTCGCTAATTTTTGTGCTTTACTGTATCTAACAAGTTTTGCCTTTGCAGTATTTCCGGTAGCCTCATAACTATCTGCTACTTGATCTAACACTCTCATCTCATCTTTAAACACATCAAACCTTTTTAATTGATATGTTTTAAGCATATAAAATATTCTACCATTTGCTGAGTTAAGATATTTAACTGGCATCTGCGACTTTGCCACTGGTTGAACATTTAATAACTCACTATATGCAAGTAACCTTATATTTTCAGACTTCACACCGTTTTTAAGGTCATTTAATACATCCTGAACTTCCATAGATTCACCAAATGTTTCTTCTAGCCTGACCATAAATTCTCTGTATTCTCTACTGCCCTCTTTACCTGAACGAGCTATCTTTCTGTATTTATCCATTACACTATTAACAGTAGTCTCTTTTCCTAATCTATCTAATGCTTTTATACCGCTTATGGTAAATACAATATCTAATGCCCTCTGTAATGCACCTTCATTTCTGAACTCTTCACCAATACCTTCTATTCCTATTTCCTCTAAAGTGACCCAATTACTATCCAATCTTTTTGCTTGAGTTAATCCTTTTAAAAAGTTTTTCATTGTCCTGAACCCACCAGCTCTAGCAGTTGATATACCTAAGTCACCTAACTGCGTAATTGCTGAGAAAAAACTACCCATTGTGTCAATATAACTAAGCGACTTGTATCCTTTTAAAAATGGATTCATCGCATCTCTATTAAAGTATGCTTGTAGCAATGTTTGTAAACGCTCTTCTTGCCTACCATCAAGATTGTATTTTGTTTTAGCCGTTAACACAAAACCCGGTATCATATCATCTAAAGCAAGTATCGGCATACCAGCTAGACCTTGTTCAATCATTCTTAACTTATCTAATTCTTTGTATGCAAAATCCCTACTATATCCTTCTTCGTTTGTATACTTACCTATCTTGTTATCTTTTACATAATATCTGTTTTTCTTTTTATGTACTGTATATCGCTTACTTGAACCCATTAAGAATTGTTTAGCCATAGCTATTTCACTTACATATCCAGCATATTGCACTAATGCTTGTTGAGGAGGTGCGTAAAACTTTAACATTTCTGGGTCAAGTTTTTCTATTTTACGCTTTTTAAAATTTCCAATACTTTGAGGGGTTTGATATTGACCATACAGTACCGCATTGGCTATATGTGCTTTTTCTTCAAAAGTTAATTTAGCTTTACGAGATATTTCAGCTTCCTTTATAGCTTCGCTAATTTGTACCCACCTTGATGTACCGCCATACTTGCCTTGTAAATATTCTAATAAACCAGCATGATCCATAACCATTCTTGGAAAATAGTTTTCTAAATATCCTAAATCATACCCTACCGATTTCGCTACTTTATATAACTGCTCTAACGCTTTTCTACTTTGATGAAATTCAGTAATCATGTCATATTTTTTAAACAATGGTATTGCTTTATAAAAATCGCCATTGTTTAATGCCATAACAATAGTCATGTAGTCTTGCCTTACTTGAGCATCTTTATTTGCCTTTTTATACAAACCATCCAGTTTACTAGCAAATGGCTTTACTTTTTCTTCAAATCTTCTTATAAACTGTACTGTATTAAATTCAAATTCTTTGAATTGTCTGGGTAGGTCTTTATGTATTCTGCGTATTTGACTGCTAAAAGTTGCTACGACATCACGAAATTGTTGAGGTCTATACTCCCTATTATTCCACCAAGATTTAAAACGGTCAATAATAGAACGATGATCATTGTAAAATTCACCAACATTATCATAGCTAACTTCGTTATCATAGGCGTTATTTTCGTTTTTACGCATAGTTTTTCCTATTTGATAGGAATCATTAAGCATTGCAAAAAAACTATCTGATTCAACACTATTTTTAAAACTTAAATTTTTATCAGCTCCAGTCTGTAAGTCCGCTAAATATTTATCTAATTTAATTCTCATTTTAGCTCTACCAGTAGGTAGGGTAGGGTCTTCTCCAAACTCTCTAGCTAAGTCACTATTTATTTGTTCCATGATAACATCTTGGCGACCCATTTGCATCAATTCTTCTTCATCATATAGCAATGATTGTATCTCACCATCTTTTATCATTTTGTTATACATTGCTGAATCACTTACTACTTTTTTTCTTTCAGCTTTATTATTAATAGTAGCTAAGTCATCTAAATACCTTTGCCTACCTTCTTTTTGTCTTTGTTGTGTAGTCGTAAAATTTTCTCTTAATACATACCTTACTTTTCCACCTTCCATAACTTGTTTACCGGTATTTATATCTGTAAACGAATAAGCAATTTTACCATTCATCTCCCTCATGCTATCTATTTTTGCTCTACCATTAGGATTCTTTTTAGTAACATTAGCAATACCTTCTATTACCATACCCATAGGTAATACTTGCTCTTTTATATTATCTGCCGTTATAAGGTCTTCTGACTCTTGTTTTTTTACCGGCTCTGTTTGAGTTTTAGGTTTTTGTTGTTGCGGTTTTGCCTTTGGCTGGTCTTCTAAAGTAAGTTGCTCTGTATCTGGTGTTTGTTGCTCAGTTACTGGTAGCAATTTTCGTTCTTGCTCTTGTTGAACTACTGGTTTTTCTTTTTTTACTTTTGTTTTTTTAGGTTGCTTTTTACCAACTTTTTTTCTGTATTTTTCTCTGGATTTTTTAGCATCCTCTTTTGTCCATTTCTTTCCTTTATCAAGTGCTTTTTTACGCTCTTTACTTACAAAAGATTCTAATGTCTCTGTTTGTTCAGCCTCGACCTTTTCCTCTTGACCAACCATAACACCAAGTTCACCAACTTGCGATTTACCTTCTGTTTTAAATTCTCTTACTTGATTGAGTAAATTAGTATCACCAGTAGTAAATAGATCAAAAATGCCTAATGCAATACCATCTGGAAGTATGTCAGACTCAGACATTTGTGAGCCAAAACCCATATTATTAGCAACAAATGATTTAGATAAAAGTTCTACCCCTTTAAATCTGCTATTAGGAAATTGTTCTTCATGTCTTCTAATCCATGTATCTATTCTTTCTTTTAATTGCGGGTCTTTTGAGCCAAGCACTTTATAAATTGACTCTACCATTTCTTCAATAATAATGCTTTCGTCTTTTGTACTATCAATTATTATATCAACAGAACCGTCAGCATTCATTTTACTTTGACCGGGAATAGCTACATCTTTAAAAATAGTTTCGCCTTCTATATATCCATCATCTTCTGGTGTTAGTTCCGTTAGCTCACTAAAATCTGTATATCCAGACTTTTCTAAATCTTTTTTATTAACATTGTCTACAACAAATCCATCAACAAACTTTACATTTATATCATCAAACAATGTTCCAAATATGGATGCCTTTTGTTGCGTTTCAGTTGTATAGTCTTCATTCGCTTTTTCTCTTGCTTCTTGCCTAGTGTAATAAATTTCTTGTTGTTCTTCAATAATGGCATTTACTTCTTCTGGTGTAGGCTTTCTACTTGCTAGTGAACCACCTACTTGAAATACTGTACCAAACAATGTGCCTAATGCAAATTCTTCTCTTTGTTTGGGGGTAGCTAAAGACAATGCTTCAATTAGTTCTGGTTCAGCTTCACCAGTTACTGCACTCTTACCAAGCTCATTAAAATAACCCTGAATAACTTCTTCGTAACCTTCGACTCCAGCACCTACCCCTACTCTACCTACATTAGCGACAGTCTTTGCAATTACCCCTCTAAATGGTTTAGGTACTTTAGCAAATGCTAATGTAAGCTCCCCAGCATCTAATACAGATAATACCATGTTCTTTTTAAATACATCTGACGCACCCACACCTGATTCTTCATGTGTATAGCCACTATCTCTTAACTCATTATATGTACCTATGGCTTCTGTAGCTGACTCAAATGGTCGCATTAACAATGCAGTAGATACTGCACCGCCTATCGTAGACATACCGGCTAATTGAGTACCTCCCATAACTGCAAGAGAACTTGCTAAAAATGAACCAGTAATAGGTACGGCTTGTACAAACTTTGATTGATAAAAATCTGGATTAGCAAAGTCACTCCATTCAAATTGTTTTCCTAATTCTGGTACAAAGTTTTGCTCCATAATATTCTTAGCATCTTCACGCATTTGAGTACCATATTCGCCATAATCAAGTATACCTTCAGCATCTAAAAACTGCAATCCACCTCCAGCTAAGTCTTTTGCTTGAGCTACACCAGTCTTCCATGATTTTTCTATTAATTCTGGATCATATGCCTCTTTTGTTTTATCCCACCAACTCGGGTCTAATGTGTCTACATCAATTTCTGGCTCTACAGATTCAGTATCTTGGGTTTTTGCAAATCTTTCGTTTAAATCTTCTACTATTTCATTTAAAGAATGATAGCCATCCTTCGCCATTTTTTTTATTTGGCTAACATACTCTGGAAACTGCTCTATAAGACCGGGTACTTCAGGTTCTACTTCTTGATGATTCTTTACTCTTTTTACTGCATTTCTAAGATTTGTTACTTCGTCAAACTTTTTTTTATTTATATCAATCTGTTTTGCGTAGTTTTGTACAACTTCATTATCTATTGGTAAACCTGACCACCCACTAGCAAATTCCAAGCTATCACCACCGCTTTTGTTCCACCTATCTGAAACTATTCTATTAAGAGCCATTTCACCTGATTCAGCGTCTGGAAACATAGCGGTATGATATGTTTTTCCTTCATGGTCTGTAAAAGGTTCTCCGGGGGTAGCACCAAACTCTTCACCAAGATATTTGGTATATATCATTGCTCCGGGATTTGCGTGTCTATCACTACGACCACCAGTACCCCAGCCTTCAAACTGCTTTATAGCATCAGTTAGAAATGAAAACTCTTCCGGATTCATTACTTAGGAAAGTATGGGTTAGCGTAACCGTCATCTGGTATTTTTGGTAATTTTTCTTTTGTATATCGATGTAAGAATCGTGCATCTTTTGCTAAATCACCTAAATAGCCTTGCAATGCTCTTTTTTTAGTATCAAGAAATTGCCTTTGTACAATTCTATCTTGTGGGGTAGACCCAGTAGCATCATTAACACCACCAGCATAATAACCAGTTCCTAAATTTGGGTCACCATATTTTTTTCTATGTTCTATTAATCGCTGAACACTTTTTTGATTTTCTAGTGTAGGTGTGCCACTTTTAAAATTAGCAGTTAATGCACCATCGCTTATCTCTTGTAATCCGGTTGGCATTCCAGTCATACTTCCTACAGTTATTCCACCACTTGTATTTGGAGTTATAGATACACCCATATTTGGCTCAACTACTTTAAACTCGCCAGTGTTAGGGTTAAATGATTTTTTAAATTGTCCAGCTCTTTTAGACATCTCTACTCTTTTAGCAAAACCAAAAGGACTTATTTCATCTACACCTCTTAATGTTGAATCAAAATTTGTAGACTGTTGAAATCTGCCTAAATCGTATTTTTGGTAATTTAACTTATCATCTATAGAGCTAAATTCATTTACTCCTTCATCTCTTAGTCTTCGTAAATCATCTTGTTGCTCTTTACTCATTTCAGAAAACCCGGGAATATTTTCTATGGCATCTGTAGTTGTTCCAGTTAATTGCATTCCTACTTGTCTGGGTAAACCAGCTAAAGTGGGTGTTTCTGGTAGTGAACTCATTGCATTAAACTGATCCATTACCATGCGTCCCTCTGGAGTATCTCTTAGTGCTACTCCTTCACTAACTTTATTACCGGTTCTTAAATCATAATACTGGTCAGTGCCTTTAATTTTGGCATAATTAGTGCCAATCATATCGTTTTTATCAAGGGTCATTCCAGCAGTACGAACATTTGGAGTCATTGCTGGAGACACTTCTAGTTTTTTCTCTTCTTGTTCAGTTTCTTTTTTAATGGCATCATCCGCTTCAGTTGTTAAGTCGTCAGTAGTTTTACCATTTACGGTTAAATCACCATCTTTATTTTGTTTTATAATAGTATCTTGTTTTCCAGTATCTTTTTTCTTGTAAGATGATGTATTCGTAAAAAGGTTATCGTAACCACCTATACCTAACGCATACCTATTAGCACCTTCTTCTCTTTGCTTGTTTTCTTCAGCTAGTTGATCAAATGCGGTCTTTGATATAGGTTGCTCACCTTTTCCATCTGCATTATCAATAAAATAGTTATCACCATCTTGCCTAATAATATGTTTAGGGTATTTAGCAATGTAATCAGTGTATTTAGACATCATATTTACTTTAGATTGATACTGGTCTAATATTCTTTTTGCTTTAGATGTTTCTGTAATACCTTCTCTATAATCTTGCAAACTTCGAGCTTCTAATAAACCGCCATATGCTTTTCTAAATTCATCGCCTCTAGCCATTGTTAACCTCCAAACCTTTTCTTAAATACATCTGGATTATTTTTATAGAACCTTGAACTACCAATAACATCTGCGTAGTCTGTAAGACCGCCTATCATTGCGTCCCTAGCTTCGCCATAAGCCTGATATTTTCTGTCCATAAGGCTTCTACTTAGATTGGCGTCATATTGCGTAGCCATATCTCCATATTGCATTTTAGACATCTCATTATCTACAGAAAGTCTTAATGCTCTATCTGAGGCATCTCTAGCCATCTGAGCATCCATGTCTGAACCTACTTGGGTAGCTACTACACTATTTTCTAAGCCTTGCCTAGTAAGATTACCCATCATGTTCGCCCTACTAGTATTTGCTATATTAAAAGAAGGTCTATTTGCTAGTGCTAATAACTTACTTTGCTGGTCTGGCGGTATCGCACCTTCTTTTGCAAGTTTCTTTAAATAATCTAACCTTGCTTGTTCTGCTGGGGTTTTTTGTGACATTTTTTTCGATTCTGCCCATTTAAAACCGCCTTGCACTACATCACCTAACGCTTTTCCACCGTAGGCTAATGTCATCATTGTTAATGGATCGGACATTATATTTTACTCCCTATAAATTTATATACTTGATTATCATTGTCTTTAAAGTAGATACGAGCCTCATCATTTGAAGGAACTCCGGGACTCTCCATATCTTTCCTTACACTAACAAAAACAAATTGACCAACAGATAGGTCATTTACATTAGGCACTTTATTAGTAACCCTTACATTATCTTGCTTTGTTCTTACTTTTTGTTCTACAAAACTAATTTTAGGCATCTGTTTCTATCTCCATTCTATTTATGCTAACATCATTTGCTGATGAAGGTGTTGAGGTTTTTATCATTATTTGATTGCATCTTATTGGTACTTTTATCTCTGCTTGTTTTTTAGTTGACGTAAAAGTTGTATTATTACTAAATACAGATGTGGATGCATCACCATCTTTATAAAATTCTACTGTTACAGTATCACCACTATTGTAGCTCATACTAAATCTTCTTAATTGCACATTATGAGCGTTTGATAGGCTAGAAAAATTTATCCAGCCAGTTGTTCTGGTAGTTTGTAATGTTTCTGAGGATGAGCTACTATCTAGCTTTACAATGCTAGTTTCTCCGTTACCAGCGTTACTAACATAACAAAGTACATTTTCATCTTTATCAATAAATGTAAATTTTCCAGTATTCGTACCAGTAAAACTATTATTGAATTTTGACCATGTTCTTGTATCTAAACTATATTCCCAAATACCACTATTTGAAACTACCCCACCAACTAAAGCAAATACACAAGACAATGTATTTCTTTTAGAATTATATGTAAAAGTTGTAGCTTTTTTTTGACCTTCTGTAAATCCTTGCCATATATCTTTGATTGGTTCGCCTATTGGTATTAGTTGCCAATTAGCATTTAATTCATATATATTATTTACACTAGCAAAAAATATACTAGTTTTAGTTCTTACAACTGAATACGGTGCTATACATCCTATGTTTTCTTCAGATTCTACCAAAGACCACATTTTAGGGTCATTAGAAGGTATGTATAACTGATATAAACCGTTTTCCATAAAAACGGCTAAACTATCTCCAATCTTTTTTAACGCTACAATACCACCGCCTTGCTTGTCTTTTATTTGTATGTAATTTGATATAGGATGTATATCCGGTTGATTAAGGTCACTATATACAAGAAAATTAGAATGGTCTTCAAAATCACTATCTGGATCAAGTCTTACATTTCCAAAAAATCTTCTCGCACCGACATCTTCAGCCACAATATGATTAAGGGATAATTTATCTTCTGTAATTGGATGAGGACTTTGGTCTATCATTCCATTGTCTTGTATTAATATTTCAGCAACACCAGTACTTGAATTATAAGTTATGTAATAATCATTAAGGGATATAATTACGTCTAATAATGAATCACTAGAGCCAAAATCGTGACTTAATTCTAAACCATGTATACTGCTTTTTGTTATTGAAAAAGTTGATGTGCCTTGTTTAAGTATAAAACCGTTATAAAACTCTCTGGTGGTAAATGTATTTGACCTATATAAAACTTTATCACCAGTAAATCCGTCAGCTTGGATTGTTAAATTATTATTAAAATAGGCTACACTATCTGCTTGATTTGTTGGAGTAAGACCATAATGAACTAAAACATTGCCATTTATAGGGGCATTATGGTATCTATATTTTATTTTATACGAACAAGCAACTCTATTTTTTTGTAAGTCTGAACTAGAATTTGTAAATGTAGTTGAATTATTTCCATGTGTCGATGTAAAAGAACCTGATACTGTAAGATATTGAGTAGCTACACCGTTAATTGTTTCGGTTCTGACATAATCAGAATTACCTTCAGTCCCTTCAAATATATATAAACTGTAATCAACTGTACCATCTGGATTTAATATTTCAATAAAAGGATTAGTAGCTACGGCAGTACTACCACCCGATGCAAATCCAGTTTTAAAATTATCCATTCTATCGTTAAAAACAGTTGTATTCTGTATTGGATTACCATGTAAATAAAATCTATTTAAACAAGGAGCTACCCCAGTAATTGATTGTTCTTGATCAGATAATGTATTAACCGTAACGCTTGATATTTTATAATATGGCTTTGCATCAGTTCCACTACTGGCACTTGCTCTATATATATTAATACCAGTCATACGCTTATTCAAATCATCACTATCAATAATAAACTTAGCTTTTATGCTTTTTTCTGTTTGCCCAGTAAGGTCTACAATTAGAGGAGCATCATTATCTTTAAATTTATATTCTTGCGTACCATCAAAAATTGGCACTGCTTTATAATAATATATTTTATTTCCTAATGAAGAACTTGTATCTGCAATTATTTCTCCTTGATAGTTCCATGTAGTAGGATAACTAGGTTCTTGATTGTCAATAAAAACATAATCATCATCTGTATTTGCAGATGAATATGGATTAAACTGTCCATTAAAAAACTTTCTATCTTTTAAAAATTGTATAACTTGAGATTTTTCAAGCAATCCCATTGAAATCCGTATTTCTTCACCAACTTGGTCAAGTCTCACATTGTCCGGTTGCGTACCGGTAAACGTTTTTAATAGAAGTATATTTGTATAATTATAATCTGCAAACCATATTTTCTTTGCAGTTTTTTCATAAAAAATCCACCCATATCCATTTGTTAGTTTTGGGTGCGTCCATTGTATAATTCTATCAATAACAAAAGGGTTACCATTATTTAAAATAGTTAATGATTGTACAACTGAATGCCCTTTTTGCTTTACTAACTTACCGCTTACATCAGTTCTGAGGTTAAGCATATTAATACAAGCGTCATTAGATATATCCTCCGGGTCTGCATTCGTAATAACACCTCCATCAAATTTTCCTATAGGTAAGATCATTAATACAATGTACCTCCAGATAAATCAGTAACTGTCATAGTCATATTACTAGCACCTTTACCAATGTGTATTTCTCTGGCTTTTTCTCTATTAGCGTAATATCTATTTAAAAATGATACAGACTTTTTCTCGTCACCTATATCCTCTGCCATCATACCTTTTGCAAAGTCAACTAGATAGTCATGGTATATACTATCAATAATTGGTGTTTGCCCAGCTTCAGAGAAATCATATGCCACCCCTACAACTTTAGCTCTACCACCTAAACCATATGCGTCCCAACTAGTAAATAAAGTATCAAAAGAACCCAGTGTTGCAGACCACATGCCAACTTTATCATCATTAGTAAAAATGTCTTCATTTTGCTGAAATGTTCCAGATACATTAGATAGTACCAATGTTCCAGTATCTTCATCAGAATCATCGAACTCAACGGTAGCAGTAGCGTTAGAAACCTTACCTTTTATTTGTGTACCAGCTCTAAACATTCCTGATGTCAATGTATTGTATCCTAATTTTTTATAAGCAGTAGTACTTTCTTCAATATTGTGCGGTATAGCCGTATATCTAAAATGTATTTTACCATCTGCTTGTGGTTTAGGATATAATGCAACCTTATTGTTTTCAATAAAGTAATGTGACGGCTTACCTTGTAGTAAAGAATTAGATGCGTTTCTTCTTGGGTATTGACCATTAAACTGATCAAGAACTAATCCGTCATATTCTACATTGCCTTTTAATTCAATAAAATCATTAGGTAGCTCGTTTTTTACTACTCCAGACTCAGCGTATATAACTCTTTCTCTTTCATAACATTTAGTAAAAATAGAAAAATCTCTTTCAGCTTCTACTAAAAACTTCTTTGCTTTTTTCTTGTGTATCATATCGCTACCAAATGGTAGGATAGCTCTGTCAACTAATTCACTCCACTTCATGATATATATGCCGTTATTATGTCCATGCCATTTGAATAGGCTAAATTTGCTCGTTCCATTCTATTATCAGATTTCCAACAGATATACTCTGCAAAGTCAACAATCGCATAGTGTAAAGCACTATTCAATTCATGTGTGGTATCACTGGCAACAATTACTGCTGGTTCTTTTAAAAAGAATACTGTTATATCCGCAGTAGGAGTCGGGTCTAAAAATATTTTTGTTCCTAATCTATGGTAATACCCTAGCTTGTCAGTAACACTTGGAGATAAGAAACTATTTGTAATTTTCTCAAGGTCGTTAACATTTATCTCATGCCAAACAATGTCATTATTGCCTTGCACAATTCTAAGAATTGCATTTCTAAATGGCTTTGCTGATAACTTTGGTATTGTACTTGATGATTCAAAAATAAAATTGTTTATAAATGAACCAGTAGCGTCCATATTTACAATTTGATCTTCTGTTAACTCTGTTAAAAGATTAGGAGGAACAATACTACATACACGAGATAATCCATCATTTAATGCTTTGAGCATATCCGCACTAGAAAAAATATCTTGATTTGGGTCTTCTAATCTAAATTTTAACTCAGCAATCATCTCATTAGGAGATAATCCTATTGTATTTATGCTTGATTCGTCAGCCATCTACTTTTTCTTTTTCTTCTTAGGAAACCCAGCTTTCATGTTTGCATAAGCCTCTGGACTAATTGTTGATTTACTTTTACTACGACTAGTTCCAGCTTTTTTCCTAGCATTTATATTAGCGTATAAACCTTTTTTCTTTTTCTTTTTACTAGGTCTGCCACGCTTACTTCCATATGTACCCATCCCTCTCGGCATAATTAACTTCCTTTCTTCCACTTCATAGAACTTGATTTGGTTTTAGAAGGTGACCACTTAGTACGATTTGCCCAGTAAGCTCCTGAAAAAAAGTTTTTAATGTTTTTACGGTGTCTACTCGCAAACGCTTTTCGTTGTCCTTCTGTTTGGTTTGTTTTAACCCCAGCTTGACCGAATTTGATAGTTTTGATCTTCCCATTCTTCTTGGCAACCACTATATGTGACTTCCCACCGGGGTCGTTCTTGAGCCGTTTGGGTTTGTTGTAACCCATTACCCCAGCTCGTTTTAATCTTGAATCTTTTTTTTTCATACATTTTTAATATACCCCCGAGCAGAAAATCGAGGGTAATTATTTACAACTATTCTAGTGAATAACTATTTTTGTAGCACTAAGGCAAGTTCCAATACCTTTTGAACCAACAGATGCACTCAACGCACCAGAAGTAATAACACCACTAGCGTTAATTGAGATAACCGCTTGTCCAGCAGTACCACCACTTGCACAAGTAGCTTCGCCTCTAACTATAACCCATCCGTATTTGCCATTTTCAACTGAATTTTCTGGAACACCAAAATGTCCAGCTTCAGCTCCAGCGTCTACGGCAGAAGTCTTAGCAATGTACCCAATAGCTTTGCCATCAGAATCAACTTCTAAAGCAATAGCACATGGATAGGTAGCGGTTAAAGCACCACTAGCCTTTGCCCAGACTTTCTGTTTCGCACTAGGATCACCGGCAGATTTGCTGAAAGGCATACTCATATCAGTAACTCCTAATAAGCGATAGCTAAGTTTTTAATTAAACCTAGCCTTGAAGGGTTAGAGCAAGTCAAAGCTCCTAACCAAAGCATCTTAGCGATTCTAGCATCTTGGTTAACTGGCTTTTGAAAACCTTCAAACGAAAAGTTTCTTTTTCTGTGATGACGAAAACCCATGTAATTCTCATTCAAGAAATACATATGTCCAGCCGGACAATGCTCGTCTACAAAAATAGATACTCCACGATATTTCAGTTCTAAAAATCCAGATTCTCCTACAGATGCCTGAGAACCATTATACCTAACTTGGTCAGAAAGAGCTTCTTCAAGGGCATCAAAAATAATCTGAGTTGTTACTATCATTGTTGGCGAATCAGAACCTTTGGTCAATGAACCAAAAGCAGTTCTAATTTGCTTTTCAATAATATTAACAGTTTCAGCATAAGTAGCGGTTGTACCAGCAACACCAGCGTCTGAAGACGAAAGTGCTTTTATGTAACCACCATCCCACCAAGAGTAATTAGTACTATTAATTCCACCAAGTGTTCTGTCAGCTTTGATTATATGTTGAAGACCCACGAATTTCCCATCAGAACCATCTCCAGTACCGTACAAAGTTTCACCATAAAGTTCTTTCATAGCTACTTCCATGTTCTTTACTTTAGCTTCTAATAGGTCAATTACACGCTCTTTACCATCGTTCAAGGCTTCTTCTTTACCACTAATTGTGATTGTTCCAAAGGCTTGTACCCAGTCATACTGTGCATCAGTAAAGACTTCACTTGGAGATGTATCTAGTACATCATATCCAGAGTAAAAACCTTTAGCAGTTTGCCTAGCATATTCAACTGGTTGCAATACTTTGTTACCACTTGCAGTTGGCTTAGAAGCACCAAGAAGTCTCATAGTCAATACATTAGATTTCTTAATGTTATCGACTAAGTTCGGTATATATTGATCTCTAGTTAGGGCAGATAAATTGTCAAAATTTAAACTCATTTATCTTTTCCTTACTTAAATATATTATACTTATCAAAAGCTATTTCCCTTGCCTCATCATAACTACCAGCTTTTTTTAGCTTCACTTCGTGGTCACCACGAGCTTTACCGTCTGATTCTGGTATAGATTTAAGTTCTTTAGCTTTTGCTTCTGATTGAATTGCCTTTAATACTGAACTGTCCGAAGACCCAGAGTTCGATGCCAAAGTAAATGCATCCTCTAAGCTAGGAATGTTACGCTCTAAAGCAGTGTTAATAATTTCTGCCACTGCGTCAGGACGTTCACCTAGTTCGGGGTGATTATGGACTAGCTGGGCGATTTCAGCATCCACCGCCTTTTGCACTTCCATTTGAGCTATGCGATCCTCTAGTTGAGTAACACGATCATCCGATTTAGTGTTTACCTCTTCTGGTTCTGGTTCATTACTAGTAGACACTTCAATAGTTTCATTTAGCGATTTTAATAAAGGATGGTCATCCCCAAGCACATCTTTAAGAGTATTCATCGTATCTTCATCATTTACAACAGCGTTTATGTCATCAATTTTAGCTTTGAGTGCTTTCCGTTCATCTGACAAAGTTTGTGCTTTTTGTGTATTCGATGTTTGCCATTCTTTTTTATTTCGATTATCTTCCAGAGCTTCCCTTAATTGATCGACACTATAAACTTCATCGTCAAGATGTAATTCATCCAACTGGATAAACTCTTCGTTTTCTTCTATTGAAGGTTCTAATTCAGAACTCTCTGGTTGCTCCTCGGAGGGAGACGCAGATTGTTCCTCGGTTGTTGACTCACCGACAGTTTCCGTTACAGTATCAGAAGTTTCATCCGTTGTAAACAACGCATCAGCCACTTCGCCCGGTACTTCTACACCGTAAGTTCCACCTATTACATTTTCTGAAGACATATATACTCCATTTTATTATTAAAATTTCTTATCGTTCCCATTACCAAAAAATTCAATTAACCAGTTACCTCTGGAGGTAAGTTTGCCATTTGGTCTGGATTATCTCGTAAATTCTTATAAACCTCATCTTCTGTATTGCCATATTGACCTAGAGGATTTTCAGCGTTCTTTGCCTCTTCTTTCTGTTGACGCATCAATGCTATTAATCTTTCCTTTGCCGGTAGATTCATATGTTCAACAATATATTCTGGGTCAGTAACAATACCTAATTGTGCTAACTGCATGATCTTGTTCTCAACAAACTGTTTATTTTCTGGCATCATAGAACCAGCTCTACATCTAACATGCATATCAAAATCAGCAAACATAATACCCATAACAGAACGCACCTCTTGATTACCTTCCGGGTCGTAGTAAGGAACATTTAATACTGTCGTCCCAAGATTTTTAAACATAGCCATCCACATTGTGCCCAAACATTGTATAGCTTTTTCTACTGCCCTTGATTTATAATCTATCTTAGTTGTACTTGCTTGGCGGTAAATTTGAGCCTGAACGCCAGATGTTACATTACTTGAGTCTTTACCTTGCGTAGCTTTATTAACACCGCTAATCGTCTCAAATACGTTTTCTAATTGTTGATAAAAGTTGAACACATAATTAGGCATAGATGCTGGTTGTTGCATCGATACTTGCCCAGCTCCCCTTTTTCGTATGATTTGACCCGGTTTATTTGTTATTTGGTCTTGTACATCTGTATTTTGGTCAACAATCCACATTGGATTAGCGGTCATATGAATATTATCCATTGTCTGACTAATAACCCTATCCATAGCAAGATTAATGGATTTTAGTCTTCTAGGTTCTGGCTTACCCCAAAAAGAATGAGCAGAACCTCCATTTTTAATATTTACGAATGGAAATGGGTGACCTATATGATTCTTTTTATTAAAGAATGGATATTTACTTTGCCCTTCGTACAACAAAACATTATTTGCAACGGCACACATTTTAATTTGTCCCGGTATATAATTATCATCATCTTCTTTATAGTGACCTCTACTATATACTTCTATTAACAATGCTCTTTCTTCTAAATCTTTCATTGCGTGAGACTTGTCTTTAAAATAGTTTGTCTCTTTTTTCTGCGTATCTGTTACTTGCACATAGCTATCACCAGTATTATTTTGATTCATCTTTAATGCTTCGTGCTTAGATAAATTGCTTTCAGACTGTACATACTTACCATTTTCGTACATCTCTTTTAATCTCCAAATTGGAGTAGGTGTAGCAATTAAACACCAGTCAGCATTTTCTAGTTTGGTAGCAGAAGGGTTTGTATAGAAGTTAAAAGGGTCAACAACATCACAATCCGGTAGATCATCGTCTGGATTCCAATGTACTTTTAATATTCCGTTTCCATATATTAAATAATCAAGCAACCATTCAGATACTAAGTTCTGCATATCTCTAATCATCCAGAACTCATCCATTACGGCTTGTGCCGTATCTGCATAATTCTGTGATTTTTGGTCGTTACCAATAGCGATAACATCAATTCTAGGCGGTCTGGAGGATAAAACTGGTATCATTGTGTCAATAGCGGATGCAATAAACTCTAATGTTATTTGGTTTTTAAATTCAGGCATATTCATGCCCTCCCAATGGTGACCCATATATAGAGCTTCAGACTCTCGCCATATTTTTTCAGTGGATTCCCTAGCCTTTTTTGCCACTTGAAACATATCGTTTACTTTATCGATAGTTTCTTGCTCTTTTTCGCTAGGCTTATATTCTTTTTCCATGTGAAATATTCCTTATTTCCCTATTAATAAAATGCGAATGATCTATGTCTTGCTCGTCAAGTTTAATTTTTAAAGTTATATCTGTACATTTCTTTAATTTTTTAAGTCTATCTTTAATCATGCTTTTGCACAGTCAATCTCAAAATCTTCATCAATATTTTTAGCAACAGAAATATCCACCACCTTTTCAATCGCTTTCGCAAAGTCATATTTCTCGCTTTTACTGGTAGGTATTTCCATGAGGTCTTCCGCATCTATTTCCTTTTCTACCCATTTCTTATTTTTTATATCATATATTTCTACAATCAATTTCGTACCCCAGTATAATCGTCGTCCATTGCCTTTAACTTGTCTAATTCTTTTTGTAGCCAAGGCTTTGGTTTCTCCGGCTCATTTGGACTTCCAAGATGCATAAGACCATAGCGTAAAGCGTCAACTGCATGGTCTTCGCCTTTTGTATCTAAGTCTTCAGGTCTAGTTTTGCTATATGTCTGCATAGGAAATGTTTTTATTAAGTACTTGCATTGTGGGAATATTTTAAGCATGGACTCTTTACCTTCCTTTTCATTCCAATCAATATATTCCCTAACAACATTCCACCCAGAAGCACGATCATTATTCGCTCTTTGGCAAGGTATGCCATTAAATAACATAATATCAGCGATAGACATATGAGACGGCATTACACCATCAGAGCGGTTTGTGTTTTGTGGGTTACGAATCCACATAGAAGGGTCACATATAGTACCCATATACTCTTCGTCACCACTTAATTCATTTATTTTAGATATATGTCTACTTAATTCTTGTTCTTTTTCAGCGTGTTCTCTGTATACAAAAACATTGCGGTCATTATCTACGGCTACCCATAAACAAACAAAATAGTTTCTATATCCGTAGTCAATCATTCTGTATTTATACCACGAATCTGGTATCTCAAACGGTTCTACTACATGATGAGCTTGTCGAAATTTTGTAAAGAATTGCCCCTCATATACATCCCAATCCCCTTCATACCACATTTTACGCATTTCTTCCGGTAGTGATTTAAGGTAGTTGACATAATCCGGGTCTGTTTCTACTAATGTAGGGTTATCTTCAATCTTACTCGGTATAAATATCTTTGTTCTGCCAGAATCTTTGTCTACTACAATTTGGTTTCTACCACCCTCAATAAATCTATCTTTAACCCATGCATGACCTATGTTACCCGGATTGGTAGTAAGGAAGATTCTAGGCTTGAGACTTTTACTTGAACTTCTACATGAACTAATTAACCTTAAATAGTCCATTTCAGTAGGGATAAGAGTAAGCTCTTCTATTAATATAGAACTGTATTCGTGTCCAAGATACTTTGTGTAAGCCTGATCTTCTGATAGGTGACCAGTTCTAAACTTTGCACCAGAGGGAAATCTAAATTCAGCCGGGTTACCGGTTACTTGCACTCCCATAGTTCGATAAAAAAACCTAGCTCTATCAATCCAGTCTCTAAGATCATCATAGTTTCTACGAACAACTAATGCCCTATAACTTGGATTTGTTATATAATCTGGATGTACCAACCATGCCATACCAGCCATAGTTTTACCACCACCCCTTGCACCTCCAAATAATATTTCAAACGCATCAACTTGTAAGGCAAAAGTCTGCTGACCGGGGTGTGGTTGCCATATTACATTTTGACTCATTTACGTTTCTTTTTAAATCCAGTTAGTGGGTTAATAGACAATTCTTCATACCAGCTCATAACTTTTTCTATTTCTTCTTGATGTTTAGCTTCTAAAGCGTTTACTCTATCTTGCAATTCTGCTACATTCCGCTCCAAGAGTTCAATTTTGTGTGCAGTATTATAGTATAGACCGCACAACGAGCCGATAAGTATAATGCCGTTAATTGCATAGCGAATGTTGAGCCTAATAATATAATTATCATCAAGTCGATCCATCTTAATCGATTTCGCATCTGCCTCCAAGCCTAAGCCTCGGCTGGTTTGTTTTTAATCTTTTCTATTTTAGGAGCGGTCTGGGACTCTTTTGTAATACTTTTTTCGGGTAAGACTATGACCCCCGGGGTTATATCACCTTCTATCTTAAGTTCAGATGCTTTTAGACTTGGAGCGATCCGGTCAATAAGAATATTAATAGCTTTTACATGGTTCGGATGCTTCTCATCCATAGCTATATTAAATAGTTTTTGTAAAAGGTCTGGGGTCTTAGGATGATTGCGTATCCATTCTCCCCAGTGGGTTGCGTTCTTTTTTATAGGAGGCTTCTTAGACATTTGCGACCAACTTTACTATTATATATATAGTTAATAAAATACTGATATATACTCCTATTGCTACTAATTCGTGTTTTTTCATTGTGATAAATTGTGATAAAAGTTAAGCAAAATATCTGGATGAAAAAATTAATACTATACCATGACTACGATGACCGGTACAATTACGACTATGGGGAGGGGGGTCGCTATATATATAAATGTTTGCGTAATGTCCTTTATATGTCCGCTTTCCTCTGTTTCTCCTCGGTTCATCGAGGGTCTAAAACCCTTGGCACAGTCGAAGCCTGAGAAGATGCAACAAATCTTAAAATATTTGGGACTTAGTGCCGAGTAAAATTGCACTCTCTGCCGTTCACATTTACACAAATTAACACACTAAAAAAAATTATTTCTCGTCAATCTTTTAACTTATTTTCATTGTAGCACTTGACACGAATGTTACAAAGTGGTAATTTGTGACATATTGTTTTTTGATAATTTATGAATCTTAACGGTTGCCCCGAGCTAATCGCCATGACCGGCAACCGGATTCGACAACCGTCCTAAGGGGTAGCGGTTGTAAATACCTCCTCCATTTATGAGAGGCGACCCGGGACGCTTTCCCCCTTCCCGGGAAAATTTTATTTCTCAACACTAACGGAGGTTAAACAATGCACACTATAACAACACTAGAAAACAGTAACGTAATTATTACAGTTGCTTACGATAATAACTGGCAAGAGTACGTAATAAATACTACTAGTAAAAAAGGCATTCAATCTATGGAAGGATCAAGCTATGAATCAGAAAAGCAACCGGCAATAGATACCGCCAACGCTATTTTAAGGCAGTTTGCATAACCACACCTAGCCGGGGGGTTTATACCCGGCAAAAATTTTTCTCAACTAAAACTAATGGAGGTTACAAAATGGTAACAATAAATAAAACTCTAAGATCATTTGATTTTGATAAATCAGATATAAAAGAAGTTCGTTTAAATATGATAAAAGAAACGGATTTCGAGGTCAACGATTACCGCTTCATACATGCTAACGATATAGACGATATATTAGCCGATGAGTTACAGAGCGACTTGTATATCTTAGGCTCTTTTAATGCGTGGTTCATTGCTGATATTTTAAATCTTGATATTGAAATCATCGAAAAACTGCAAGAGTGCAACGGTTACGAAGGACTTGGTAAAATGCTAGTAAAACACATTGACACAGTTACAGAGCAGTACATTAAGCACGATGGCTACGGTCATCACTTCGCACACTATGACCATAGCGAACACGAGTTCGGCGATTGGTATTTCTTTAGAGTTAGCTAACAACCGACCCAACCCGGGGGCGAATAATACCGGGTAAAGATTTTTCTTAACTAATGGAGGTAATACAGTGCAACATAATACAAACATATACGAAATATACAGAAACCTAGAACCTGAGAAGGGACACAAAAAGACCCTTGAATTTCTGCTTGATGTAATGACTATGGGATTTAGTGCCACATGGGACAAAGACCAACGCAAAGAGCAAATTGAAATACTAGATAGGAAAATTAGAAGATGGTTTGATATGGACGGTTCTAATATGTTTATAAAGCCTAAAAAATAACAGAAGGACACGCTAAACCCTAGCCGGGGAGGGTAAGACCCCGGCAAAGATTTTTCTTAATAATAATGGAGGTTATACAATGAATAGACAGTTTGTCAAAGCTTGGGAACATAAATACCTTAGTTTCCCGGGAGATAAACCGGTATACGGTGAAATCACAAAACAAGGACTTATTATATATCAAGACCTTGATTTTACTAAAACAAGTAAAGGTTCAGACCAAATAACTGTAATAAAAGATACTGAACCAAAGCCATTTAATAACGGCTCTCTTGTTGTACCTCAAGTTATCAAACATTACAAAGACCAAACCGAATGCATAAAAGCGTTTGTTAAGTCTAGTAAGAAACTACAAGCCAAGCTTAAAAAGGAGATGAACAAATAAACAAACCGAGCCGGGACGGATAAATCCCGGCAAAGAATTTTCTTAACAAATGGAGGTTATAACATGAAAACATACGATGTAGTTGTTTATGAGACTGTGCGTAAAGTAATCGAGGTAGAAGCTAAATCAAAAGAAGATGCCGAAGATTATTTTTATTATGAATGGGAAAAGGGTTACCCTGATAATTATAAACTTATAAGAAAACAAATAGTTGATTGTGAGACAATAAGTGTCGATATAACCCCTCCCGGTATTCTTCGTAGAAGAAAAAAACAAGGCAATTAAAACTATAACCAAGACCCCGGAGTAATTCCGGGGCAAGAATTTTCTCAACAAAAGGAGGTTAACCAATGCCAATAAATGATAAAATATGTACTATTATTTTACATTCTTGGACTAATGCGAAGCGGTTCGCTTTGTTGCTTAAATCTATTGATGAGACAATAGACCAAGTAGACAACAACCCTTGTAAGTATGATTCTGAAGACCCGTGGGTTTTAGATTTACAGAATTATAGAGATAGGGTCGCAATGGTTCACGAGAGAGTAAAAGCAAGGAGGTGTAATAATGGAATAGGTTAATACTAGATAGGGCGGTTGTACAATCCTGACCGCCCAAAGATTTTTTTAAAATAAAATGGAGGTTATAATATGCAAGAACAAGTACATAGATGTTGCGAGAAGGAAATTGATGATCTTGAAGTCAGAGATTATCGAATGAATAAAGAAAAAACATTTCTTTATTTTACTTGCTCGGTCTGTCGAACTGATTACAGAATACCGGTTTATGTTATTTATAGATTGGATCGCAGAAGTATCAAAATACATGAAACAACAGAAAACATTGCTCAACCAAATAAAGTAAAAGTTGGAGATGTTTTAGTTGTTAAAAATCAATTCAAAAAATACATAGGATCAGATACAGTTAGAGTAACTAAGGTTATTAAGTCTGGTAACCAAAACCCTAAAAAGTATCCATTTTTTGATATTGAAAAACGATGGTTAAGCGACCCAGAACATTTAGGGATTGATACCGCCAGAGTGTCACATAAGTATTTTGCATTAAATCTTAATAGGCACAAGGATCAATTCCCGATGGGTTAAAGATCATCTTGTATAAAGGTAGTATGGTACTAGATAGGGTTCGATTCCCTTCCTACCTTCTATCGCATGGAGCGATAAATCTCAACAAACAAATGGAGGTAAACAAATGTTTACGATTAATGTAAAAAACGAAATGACCGATAAAACCCTTTGTAATATCTTGCAAGGAGCTTTTGATGGTGGTATTAATTATTGGTGCAGAGAAGTTGGATTATGGGGTGATAAATACGACCCAGAATTTGATGATATTGTTTTTGATAAATACAACGAGCTACCAGATTATGCGTTTGATGATTTAATAAAGTCAAAAATGCTATCATTAGTATTTAACTATGACCATAATGAAGACGATGACCGAGATAAATATTCTATAGGCTTTACAATGTTAGAGCCAGAAGATTCTTGCCACATAAAATACCTACAGTACGATGGTTTAATTGAAGGTCTGGAAAAATGGATGCAACAAAATAAAAGGTTCTCTATTGGACACGAAGGTGACCATTTAGATGCCGGTGATTGTGATGAAATAGTGCAGATAGCTCTATTTGGAAAGGTGATATACGGATAATGAAGGAATATATTGTAGAAGTACGAGAAGTAGTTTTTTCTACTTATAAGGTAAAAGCTAATAATAAAACTGAGGCTACACAATGGTGGAAATATGGCGAAAAGATTGAAAGTTGGAGCGTGGAAGGTAAGGTTTTTCAACGCTTTATTAGTACTCCAGATTACATAGGACGTAATTATGAAGGGAGTGAATAGATGAAGAGATTACCATATAATGCATTGATTCAATACTTTGATTTGGATTTGGATAACTGTCTAATGGCAAAAGAGGAGTTCTGCAATATCATTACCGATTTTATTAATGATCCAGAAGAAAGAAATAGGTATCTGGATAACTTAAAAGATTGGATAAATGAAAGAATCGATGCCGGATGGGAGGCTGATGAACGCATAAAAACTCATGATGAAGTTTTTGAATTTTGGAATACAGATACAGATACAGATGCAAAACCAATTCATATACCAGAAGTCATTGATACCGGAGCGAAAGGCAAAGTGTATCTAAGTGATTGGAATGAAGCAGTAAAAATAAAGGAGACGATATTGACTAATTTTGTAGAGTGGTACACATCAGATGAAGAAAAACGAAATCACCTTTGTAAAGCTATTGAACAATACATGGAAGCTGAAGGATACGAATATATGGAGATTGATGTGAAAAATGTCTCAGAGAGGTTTTGGGGTGAAGATGAAGAGGAATGACCAGAAAGACCTTGCAGAGGTATGTGATAAGATGGATGCTACGCTAGAAAAGTTCAGCAATGAGATTGATACTACTATGAATGCTGATGTTGTATTTGATGGGATGTTAGCACCTATCTTCAGACATTTATTACTAAACAGAGGTTATTTTTTTGAAAATACCGCTGATGTAATAAGTTTTGTGAATAACAACCTAAGAGCAACAATAAACCTTGTAGATGGAGGTGATGGAATATGTCATTGTACGGATTGCGGTAGTAAACACGATGGACATGACGGTGGAATATTTGGTGACTTACACAAAATACATTACGGAGATGACGAATGGTTAAATAGTCTATTTACAGAAGATGACTTATTATGCAATGATTGTTTAGAGAAAAGAGTAAGGAAAGGGAAAAATGAGCTATCCGAGGCATAGTGTAATCTGGAAGGACTGCGAAAAAGAAAAATGGTGGCTAGATATAGTTCTCTCTATAAATCCTGATCGTTGTACATCCAGATTCGCTGATACAATCGGTGAATTTGATAGTAAGGAAGATGCTATTGAGTTTTTAGATAACTTTCCAAATATAGGGTTTGAAACACCGGTTTTAGACCCTGATATATTTTGGTATCTAGCCTACCCAGACCAATACATAAAAAAAGAGGACATAATCGTATGAACGAATACAGACAGAGACAGAAGTACATTGAAGAAGAAATTGATAATGTAGTTTCAATCAGGGCAAACATTACAGAGCAAGATTACTTGCAACTGAAATCCAATGCCATGTTAAAAGGACTAACACTACAACAATACTTTGGACAAGTACTTCGTAAGGTTGTCACATCATGAGGAGGTAATTGAAAGACCCCAGATTTTACTCTGGGGTCTTTTTTTTTTACCTATACATAGGCATTTATTGCAGTATCTTTATCAGTCTCTTATCTCGTAAATAAACCTAATACTAAGATATTTTCCACTTACCATGCACCTCGTTTATATGTTCCCGAGATGCGTTTTATTGTTAAGTATTGTTGATAGACTGTCTGTCGCCAAACACTACTGCAATGCTTTCCACCTCTCTCTAAGTAATGATAATAACATTTCAAATCGTGCCGGACTTAAATGAATAAGTAAGCCGGGATATTTAAAAACCTGATGCTTCACAAATATTAATTCCTTGATCCCTAGATATTCTTCTGCTTGAACATATCTCTTAACACATTCTTGCCATTGTGGGTCATCGTCATAACATTCCTTGTCTGATAAATTTTGTAACCATTCTGGTCTATTATTCTTCTTCAGCATCTAAATCATTTCTATCATCATCAATAAAAACTTCAACAGATATATCACATCGCATACATGTATATAAAGTTGCAATGCCTTCCTTATCTAAAATACCTACATCTTGGTATTCATAATCATTTTCCCATTTAAGCATGTCATTACACCTACCGCAATTCCACATTATACTATTTCCCCATGCATAGGTAGGTTCTCATTACAATCATCACATACAAGGTTTTCAGAAACATTATTCTCTGGTTCAGAAGGTATGTAAGTATAATTAAGATGTTGACATTTATCCTGAATCTGAATCAGTTTAATCGCACAATAAACCAGACCGTCCATTACTTCCTCTAATGTTTCCTCTACCATATCTCTGGGGTCGTCTAGTTGTATCTCATCACCATATTTCTTAGCTCCTACAAGCATTCGTTCAGCTATCATATCAACAATTCTATCATTTATAGGTAGCTTCTCCCCTACCCTTTGCACTTTGGACATGTCCTTAATTCCTTTCCAAGTCTGACATAAGACCGGTAATACAAATATAATCTTCTACCATATCTATATGTCTCTTCCCAACCAACATCACATTTACCACAACGCATTACGCTTTTATCAGCGTTATCAGTTGTAGTATCTGTTATAAGATTCTTTTGTGGGACTTCTCTTTCTTTACTTATCTCTATTGCATCTATTACCCATTGAATAGACTTTTCCTTATCATATATAGCCAACAAGACCGCATCCTATCTACCTCCGGTTAGTCACAAACACCTTCCTCACAATTAGAAGGGGCAATGCCTTCGTACTCAATAATCTCACCATTTTCCATGCCTTCATTAATCATCTTTTTCATGGTATGAGCATTCTGGACATCCTCATTAGAAGCTGAAGACTCTTTACCCTTCATAATTAAAATACCTAATGCTTTTAATATCAGGTCTATACCTTTATCATCTGTTACTATGTTAATTTTCATTATCATCCTTTAATCTGGTTATTTTATATATTTCACCTCTGTCCTCTTTAAACAGTACCCAATCACAACTCCCAAGAGCTAACCACTTGGGTACAGTCTTACGAACCTTACATTGAATTTTTATATCATCTGCTAAGATGTCTACATCTTCATCGAACCCTAGTGCCTTACCATTAGAACCCCATGCTCTTTTAGCATCATATCCCATTTCAGTAAGTTTATCAACGCACTCTCTTTCGAAACGATTACCTTTTGCTTTAGATTTACTCGACAATGTGTCCTCCTGAAAATTCCGGGTATCTTTCATACTGCCAGAACCAATTACGGTTACCCTGATTGTTTTTAGCGGTAGTAAGTGCAAGAGTGATGCTATGTGTATTTTTATATGGTACAAAAGCAACTGCATCTTTTGGTGCAAAGTAAACTGCAACAACATCTACCCTATTTGATTTAATATATTTACCCATCTTAACCTCAATGCTTGTAGCTGAGTTCATTTTAGTAATGGTTTTGATCTGTACTCTATCAAATTTGTGCTGATTTGTTTCGACAACTAAATCAACATGGTTCTCATCTGATATAGGTTTGTAAATCTTAGAAGCGTAGCCTTGTCTAATTAATGTACGATACACGCTTAACTCCCCATATACTCCAACAGTATTTGTAGAATAGGTTTTATTTGTACCATGTTGACGCTCCCAATTATCTAAGGCAATGTCTACTTCGGTGTCTGAAAAGACTCTACTAGACTGTCTATTAGTTTTTTGCTTTCCCATACTTGTTCTTCTGTCTGTTCCTCTGGTTCTGGTAATTGACCTCGTACTGACCGTTCATGGTCGTACATTCTTTTATTAAATAAATCTCCCTCGCCACATTTAGGGCAAGTGTTCAAAGCCTCACCTTTTTTAAATTCTGTTGATTGATGACATTCAATACAATACTTGGTAACAGTTTCAGCCTTCGCTACTACTGTTTCCTTCTGGTACATCTCATTGTGTATGGCAAATATGCCCTCCGTCCAGAAATTCTTTGGGTGTTTGTAGATGTATTTTTTTTCCACGCTACCCTTCCCTACCTTGTCTAAATAAAAATCAATAGTCTTTGCTACTCTACTTTGCCCACCAATTCCTATTACCGCTTTCTCAACTAAATGTGAATAAACACCAAGTTGTACATGATGGTTAAAAAAGATTACATCGAGCTTTTTCATAAGATTAACAATCTCTTTTTTATTTATTGTTTCTTTCTTAATAGTATTCTTATTGTCTTCTTTTAGTGTAGTCTGCCCTGATTCTGCCCTGAAAGTGCCTTCCGTTGTGCCTTCCATTGTGACCTCCGTTGTGACCGCCATAGGCTCATTTACTGACGACAAATGACTGCCCTCCGTTGTGACCTCCGGCATGACCTCCATTGTGCCTTCCGTAGCATACACCGTAGGGACTCCCATGTTTGAGTAGTTTTTAGGGTCTTGATACTCATTATATTTATTAATAGTAATGACCAGACCCCTGAAACTTTTCTTTGTTTCTATAACATTTTTATCTTTTAAGAAGTCGATTGCAGAGCGGATTTGTTTAGTACTATATTTGGTTTTGCGGAATCCTTCGTACCAATGTAACCCCTCTGCAATGTGGTCGAATGTGCCGAACCACTGACCTCTTTTAAATTTCTTACTATCAGCAAAGTTTGCCTGATGTATTAAATGGTCAAAGACCTCTCGTGTAACCGGGGATGCGTGAGCTATTTCACTTTCCATAATTTTCCTAGCTTTGATATAGTAACCACCTCGTATCTTATTCGTCTTCCCCAATGATACCCTCCATTATCATAAAATTATCTATAGGGATATAAACGCAAGGCTCTCTGTCCTGATCATCCCTCATTTGATTCATGCCTCCCCACCTGACTGCCGGTTTACCCATTGTATTATTACCCATAGAGTGCTTTTTTCTTACCTCTAGGTAACTAATGCAATCATTGTGCCTTATATATAAAAAACTTGGTATTGATGTAGACTCGTATAGGTCTATCATTTTCTTTACTTTGTATTGAGCTATCATAAATTCTGGATACTTATTGCGATTATGTTTTCTCCATCTAAGCTCTATCCAGCCTACCGGCTTACCATTCGCTTCAGCTATATAGTCAACGCTATACTTAATCGGTAATTTGTATAAATCTAAATTGTGTTTATCCTTCATATAATTAACAAAATTAATTTCTCTTATTCTATCTAATGATGTTTCGTATGTTTTTCTCATATTATAAAGGGGTGCTAGGACAAGAAGGATTGCAACACATGACGCAAAAGAAACCTAACACCCCCGACACACACTATATTAAAACGGCAAATCCATGTCTTTTAAGACTTGCTCTAGCTGAGTAATGGCTTTTTGTACACCAGACCTTACTTCATCAACGCTAGTACCGTTATTTGTGACGCTACTTACATTGTTTGTAGATGCGTGATTGTTGATAGGTTGGTTTACTGCTACCGGAGGTTGTTCAGGTGCATTGTTCTGAACCGGTGCAGACCCATTTTGATACCCATCTAAATCTTTACCATCAATATGAAATATTCCATATTTACTTTTCTCACTAGATTTTTTTTCAATAGTGATAGAACTACCGCTCTGTAGGTTAAGATGTTGGATAAGATTATGTAAACCCTCTGAGGCGGTAAATGTTACCTTATCACCCACAAAGTATTGTGGCTTACCAAAGTTATCTTCTCTAACAAGATTACCGTCACCCCACGCTTGTAGCGTAACATTGACTGGTACATCCATGTTAAATTTCAACTGTGTCCATTCTGACATCTGCTATTTCCTTTCTTATGTTGAATTGTACTCTAGGACTCCATTTTGCTTTTTGCTTATATCCACCATCTTTATTCATATACTTATTCTGATATATTTTAAGTATATCTTCCCACATTGTAGTATTAACTGCTTCCATCTTCAGCGTGAATGTTGGTTTCAATTTGAAAGAGTCCTTAAGATAAAGCACCGCAACATGACCGACCTTGTAATCTGGATTTAATTCATTCCAGAGCATTGCGTATGCATTACCTTGAATTATGTGACTATCAGATTGCGAACCGGTCTTTATATCTAAGATTGTCCTTTGAGCTAAAGAACCAATTTCACAAATCTCATCAGCCGTACCGGCAAAGCCTAGACCTTGAGAATACATCTGATACTCACATGCTAATAACAGTGGCTTGTGTTCCTCGTAATATGCCATATATGACTCAATGTACATACAAACACTTCTGAGTAACGCACTCTTACCACCATTCATGGCAATATCAATAACATTACAGTACCTAAATACTATTTCTTTGATCTCGCCAAAACTTAATGTTTCACCATTTTTTAATTTTTCTACACAATAATGAACTGCCGTTCCTTTATTTGCTTTAAAATTTCTGTACCAATCTGAAAAATGACCGTAATTTTTTAGCCACATATCAAACGCATATCCCTTATTTATAACATTACTTAGTACTGTAGTAACAGAAGGAACTTTTACCGGAGTCGCTCCATATAAATGGTAATATCTACCTAATGTAGTATTAGACCTAGCTATACTCTGTTCTTCAAAAGGTGATATCGAATCTTCTGGTAATTTCATGTTTATCCTTTGTAATTAAATCGGTTGCCCACATATGGATAAGTGGAGGTATTACTCATCCTAATCGCTCTGAGATGTGATATGCGGAAGGCTTGAATCGGAGCTATAATAGCAGACAACCGATTAATAATTTGTGGTAAAAATATTTTAAATTTTTGTGGTCTTTTGTGATATATATTTGTCAAGTGATTCCTTTGGTATGCGGTAGGAACGATAGCCTTGTTTTAAAAAACCTATCTCTTTTTTGTGGATCATATCAAGAACACTCTGCCTATCTATCTTCAGTATTTCAGCTACCTCCGCAGTAGTGAAATAAATGTATTGCTCTGTATTCATATTTATTGTTACTTTGTGTTTAACATTGATTATATATTAATAGTATAAATTAGTGTTAAATAGTGGTATGTGCAAATAAATAATTAGTTATGTATAAGTATGGAGGTATTTATATGACTATAGAGTTAGGTAAAATGATTAAGGTATTTAGAGAATCTAAAAACCTGAGTAGAAAAGAATTTTGTAAAATAGTTGACATTAGTACTAGTGGGTTAGCTTATTATGAAAATGGAGGCAGAATGCCAAGTGGTAAAGTACTCCATAAAATAAGAAAGGGTTTCGGATTACCTGAATCTTATTTTACAAGTGAAGTAAATAAAAACAATACTGAGGAAGGAGAACTCACAGTGAATCAACAAAGTATGCTTATAAAGCTACAAGCGGAAAAAATAGCCAGATTAGAACGGGAAAAACAACCTGAGAGTATATACGACAATACTTTGGATCAAATAATATTTAATTTTGAAATAGAAATGAATTGGTTACCAGTGCCAACTATAAAAGTTATGTATAATGATGATGCAGATAAATATGTACCTATAATGGCGAAAAAACTAGGATATACTGAGGATGAAATGACCAAATTATTGATGATTGGTGAAATGGTAAAATATAAAGACCATAACATACATAAATTAAGAACACCGGAACAAAAAACTGAAATGCTCAAAATTATTAAAAAATTTATGGTAGCATATAAAGACCTTAAAGATAATACAACAATGTTAATTGCAGTCGTCCCGGTAAAATACACTGCGAAAAACGGTAGAGTATTTGCATGTGATGTTGAGTATAGAGTTAATTGGATGAATGGAACTGGAACTGCTACAATAAGGTGGGCAAATGAATAGGGAGATATATGTCAAGTTTATATAAAGATAAAAACACATGGTATTATAGTAAAGGTAGTGGTAAGTCACGAATAAAAAAGTCTTTACAAACAAGTAGTAAGAAAGAAGCAAAAAGAAGACAAAAAATTCTTGATGAACATTATTGGAATGCTAAAGGTATAGTTACAGTTAAACTCAGCCAATTAATAAAAGAGTATAAAGAGACTGTAAAACTTCTTAAAGATTCAAGGGCAAATAAAAGGCATGTTGATAATTTTTTTGAATGGTTAAAATATGATCCAAACGTAGATGAATTAAAACCATCTGTATTTGATGATTATAAAAATTATCTACTCATGGATTTAGAAAATACTTCAAAAACTGCTCGTAATAAATTAATGGTTCTTAGTGCTATGATGAATTATGCCTTACATACTAAAGAGTATACTGAGAGAAATCCATTAAAAGGTATAAGGATGCCGTCTAAGAATGCTACAAAGCCTAGAAGACCTATACCGGTTGATGATATTAAAAAAGCCATTGCTATCACTAACAATGAGAAAGATAAAATATTCTGGAGTTTATTATTATATACTGGACTAAGAGTTTACGATGCTGGATGCCTTACTGAGAATCAAGTTAAGCAAGGTGTAATACAACAAAAGAGCGGTATACCTAAACCAATACCTCTTCCACAAAAAATATTAGACTACGGTGATAGGATATATAATATATATCCAAACTCAAATCATATTGCTCGTAGTAGAAAAAGATATCAAGAGATCATGGCTACATTTGGATATGAGACTGACTTTCATGCGATAAGGCATAGCGTCACTACCAAATTAGCTAAAGAAGGTATAAGTGAAAGTGATATAAAGAATATTACTGGACACGATTCTAAAGCAGTAAAGACCTACATTCATATGGATACCGATGATTACAGTAGAATCATTGATAAAATCTAGCGGACAGATTTATGAGCGGACATATAGCGGACAGATTATAGCTATAAATGCCGTAGAATGAACTACAACGACAGTCTCGTTTTTGAGGGAAAACAAGCAAAAGCCTAGTGGAGAGAGAGGGATTCGAACCCTTATTACATCCTCTATAAATTAATAAAAGCGGACAGATAACGGACATTTGTATACTAATGAAATGAAAAAACCCTCGATGAATGGAGGTTACCAAAACCGAGGGTTTTTAGCAGTATTATTACCGCTTTTCTCAACCCTTTAATATAGCAATTATTACGGCATATAACCTATTTTATTTTTTCTATATGAACTAAATCCATAAAAGTTTGATCTGTAATTTGCCCATCATTATCCCAATCAGCACCAGATCTGATTTTTATATCCATCATATGAGCAATACCCCTAAGCATTCCAGCCATATAATAATGTCTTTTAATACCCATATCAGATGTCATATCAACTGGATATGGCGTTAGGTCGAGTGCGTGACCAATGAGATGTTTTGATTTAAGTGTTTTAGTAGCACCAGTGCGTAAGTAGTCTTTTTGTTTATCTAAACTTCTTACACCTTCAATTATAGCAATGTCCATTAAATTTAAACATTCTTCTGCTACTTTAACTAAATCTGGATGTACACCTTCTAATCTTTTACGACTGCGTTTACCAAACTTATACTTAGCCATTACTTAGGTTTAGATTTAGATTTTTTCTTTGAAGAGTAGTTTTCTACAAAACTTTTTATATCAGCAACCATTGCATCATCTTTTTTACTTGTAGTTATTTTGGCAATAAACTCCAAAACCTTTACAATGTATCCAGTAACACCATGTCTGCGTACTTGTCTTCTGACATATCCTGATACCCAACTCATGCTTCTTTTTCCTTTCCAACTATTTTGCTAACACCTTGCCACAACACATCTATTATAATATCATCTTTATCAGAAGGAGACATTTTCACAATCTTTTCTAAAATCATAAATATTAATAAGACCCATTGCCAATTATTAGACATATAATTGATTAACTCATTTTCCATTATTACACCTTTACTTCAGTTACTACAAATCAAGACTTCCAACAGACCATCCGCTATCACAACTACCAAAAAATACTAACCCACCAAGAATTAAAAATAAAAATACTATTATCTTTAAATAATCTGTCCAGTCTTCATTCATCGATTATTTCCATTTAGACGACTAATCACGCCTTTGATCTCTGATAATTGATTGTCCATATCATTGGTTTCTTTTACCAAGTTATCAAAGCGTGTAGCCAACCTATCATCTGATTTATCCATTCTTGATAAAAGTTTTAGTAGTATTGACTCTAAATTATCTATTGTTTCTTCTGCTTTAGCTTGAGAAGTAGCTAACTCATTTAAAGTTTGATTCTGAGTATTTTGGCTTTTTATAATATTGGCTATCATAAAACCAAATAATAATGCCATAACACCAGTTACACCTAATGTAGACCAACTTTCAATTAAAACAGATGTGTCCAATTATGCCTCTACTGCTTTTTTAACTTCAGCCATTTCAGCAACAAGTTTAGCTTTTCTATCAGCTATTCTTTTAGCTTCAGCATCAAGATTTGTGACTTCGTTTTCAAGTGACCTATATGAAACTTCAGATTTTATTTTAGCTGGTTGATGTTCCTTTTCAACTGGAGCATCTTTCCAAGCATCTGCTGGTGCAGAACCTTCTGAAGATTCAACGGCTTTTTTTGTATACTTATCTGCCATTTTTAGTTTTCCTTATTTAGTTTAGTTTCTAATATATTGACTTTCTTTGTCAATTCTTTTACGGCATTTACTAATGCCCAAATCATTGGTTCTTGGTTAGCAGTTAACCATTCACCATCATCTTTAATCATTTCAGGTATTGCTTCTATAGCTTCTTGTGCTATGATACCTTGACGTTTTTTCTTGTGGTCATACTTGTATGGATTATCTTCTTTAAAATTGTATTCTACAATTCTTAGTTTGTTTATTGCATCTAAGCCAGTAGACCATTCTTCAATATTTTCTTTTAACCTACCATCTGACGTTGTACTCCAAGCTGATCCATTGTCACCCATAAAAACATCGGCACAAGCTGAGTTACCAATTATAGCACTGTTATCTTGTACTCCAGTTGCTCCTTGACCAATAACAGTTTGATTTAATGCACCACTTGCAGATACGTCAGACTCATCACCTACTACTGTACAACGTCTACCATCTGTTAAGGTTGTACCAGCACTATAGCCAATAAGAACATGAGAATCTCCAGTGTTAATTTGATTACCACTACGATGACCAATCGCAACATTTTGGTATCCACCAGTAACTGCAAGTAAAGCTTCATATCCAATTATTGTATTACTATAACCACTATTAATTGTTTTTCCAGCCATATAACCTATTGCAGTATTATACTCACCTGATGTATTAGCTTTTAGAGATTGATTTCCTATTGCTACAGAACCAGTAGTTCGTGTGACTTGCAATGCTTGATAACCTAATGCAATATTATGGTTAGCATCATCGTTATTAACTAAATTCATAGTTTGGTAGCCAATGGCAACATTCATATCCTCTCCGCCATCAGCAGATGACATTGTACTTTGACCTATCGCTACATTACTATTGCCAGTTGTTAAAGCTAATAAGGCACTTTTACCTATCGCAATATTTTCTGTTCCGCTTGTGATGGCTTTTCCAGCATATGCACCAAGTGCTACATTTCTGTCTCCATCTGTCACTAATTGTAAAGCTCTGTACCCCAAAGCTACATTATCTTGAGAAGCATTACTTGTGCCAGCTGACATTGTTTGAAAGCCAACCGCAGTATTTCTTAAAAAATCAACATGATTAAAAGATTCCATTGATTGATAGCCGATTGCAATATTACCACTACCATGACCTGAACTGCCTTCAGCATCAGCAGATACATCATTAGATGAGTAGGCATTATAACCAATAGCTACTACATTTTGGTCTGTAGTAATTGCATCTCCAGCACCTTTTCCGATTGCAGTATTACCACCACCAGTAGTAATTGAATATAAAGAATGATGACCTACAGAAGTATTGTTCGTATGAGAATTACCACTTGCACCTCTTTGAGATGAATGACCTAAAGCAGTATTTGAAGTTCCAGTTTGATTATATCTTAAAGACTCATATCCAAATGCTGAATTAAAATTACCTGAAGTATTTGAAGATAATGATGTGTTTCCAACCGCACTATTTTGTTGACCACTTGTTAATGCCAATAAAGCATTCCTACCCATTCCAACATTATAAGCACCAGTAAAAACACCACTACTTGCAACTGCACTTCCTACAAAAGTATTTGAATGATTAGTACTAGCACTTGAATGACTTGCTACTGCATGACCAATATAAGTATTGTTATAGCCAGTTGTAAGTCCAGCTCCGCTATTTCTACCTATTAAAATATTTTCACTTGAAGAGGTTACTCTAAGACCAGCTCCACTTCCTAGTGCAACATTTGAAGCACCAGTTGTTAATACTTTTAATGCTTCATATCCAACTGCAGTATTGGCTGAATGACTTTGCCCACTAGCACCAAATAAAGCCTTTCCCCCAACAGCAGTATTGTGTGAACCAGTTTCATTATAATATCCAGCTTGATAACCAAAGCTATGATTATACACACCAGTTTTATTATTATAGCCAGCTTGTATTCCAAATCCTGCATTATAAGCACCGCTTGTAAGATTATGCAATGTTGCATAACCAACAGATGTATTTCCATCTCCAGTTGGAGCAGTTCCAGTTATTCCACCATATTGAGA
>Ga0208150_1000071_pt1 | contig 37950 bp, 56 predicted proteins | sample DEB08_DNA_8_FD_184534 | JGI IMG/M metagenome (GOLD analysis project Ga0208150, IMG submission 184534) | Aqueous microbial communities from the Delaware River and Bay under freshwater to marine salinity gradient to study organic matter... | ecosystem: Environmental > Aquatic > Marine > Coastal ...
GCAATCAATGCGGCAGGAACGTACCTGATGTCGTACTACTGCCCTGACGGGACTAACGTGTTCCTGAGTACAACTCCTGCGCTGACTGAGGGTAGCTAATGTCTATTATCAACGGATCAGCGATGCAGGGAGCCACACGAGGCTTCTATCCTAAGACCATTGAAGGATCGCTACGGTTTAACGATGATGACTCTGCGTACCTGAGTTGGACTCCTTCTACAACTCCAACTAGCGATAAAAAGTTTACATTTAGCTTTTGGATAAAGTTAGGAAATATCGGCACAGACTTTCATGTTGTAAAGCACAATGAAGCGTCTAATGTAAATCAAATAGACATTCACAAGCAGTCTAATAACACGCTGAATATTGTTTTCAGGAAGACAGGAACATCTACAAAATCCGCACAATTAGTAACAAATCAAGTATTCCGTGATCCTTCAGCGTGGTATCACATTGTCGTGTCTTTCGATTCGACAGCAGGTACGCCATTTTGCTATTTGTACGTCAATGGCTCGCAAGTTACTTCTTTGTCAACGAATACACAGCCTTCCGCTAACGATCAAGTGCCTATTTTTGCTAGCGGCAAAACATTTGACATAGGCCGTGATCAATTTGACACTGATGAATATATGGACGGCTACCTAGCCGAAGTCTTCTTCATTGACGGTACAGCCCATAACGCTGACGCTTTTGGAGAAACCAAGAACGGTGTGTGGGTTCCGAAGAACATCACAGCCACAGACTTCACAATGGGTACGAATGGTTTTCACCTGACGTTCCAAGACGATGCAGAGGTTGAGGCGTTCAATGCTGTGTTATGGCGTGGTGATGGAGCAACCAAACAATCTATTACTGGTATGGGGTTTCAGCCTGATCTAGTTTGGGTTAAACAAAGAAGCAGTGGTAACTCGCACATTTTGTTTGATGCTGTGCGTGGGTTCGGTAGCGGTAATGGATTGCAGTCTCAAAACACAGCCGCAGAAGGAACAAATGACCCTAGTTATGGCTTTGTTTCGTCTGCTGACGCTGACGGATTTACTGTAAATGAAGGCACTGTTGGCGATGATTATGTAAACACATCAGGACAAACCTACGTTTCTTGGGGTTGGGACGCAGGAGCTAACAACGCTGTCACTGGTCATTCGTCTGTTACATGGACTGGTAATGGCGGAACTCAGGCCATATCGGGCTTGCCGTTTCGTCCCGACTTGGTGTGGATTAAGAACAGAGATAACGCTGACAACCACTATTTGTTTGATATTGTTCGTGGTGCATTTAACGGATTAAACTCTGACACTACATCAGCAGAAGTAAATAGCAGTAACGATCTATCTAGCTTTAACTCTGACGGCTTTAGTATTGGCTCTGATGGCGGCATGAATAGATCAGGCCAAGCCTACGTTGGATGGGCATGGGATGCAGGAGACGGTGATCCTGTAAGCAACACAGACGGGTCTATTACATCGACTGTGAAGGCTAGTACGACTAATGGCTTCTCAATTGTTTCTTATACTGGTACAGGTGCTAACGCCACGGTAGGTCACGGATTATCAAGCGCACCAGATTGGGTATTGGTAAAGGACAGAGACAATGCAAACGACTGGATTGTATGGCATAGCGGATTGGCCGATGGAACTCAACATCTTAAATTAAATGCTACTGAGAATTCACAGCCAAACGCTACTTACTGGAACTCGACTGTACCAAGTTCATCGGTAATTTCTTTAGGAAATAACTCTAAAACAAACGGCTCATCACAAAAATTTATCGCCTACTGTTTCCACGATGTTACTGGCAAGCAGAAGTTTGGTACATACACTGGCACAGGTGCTAGTTTAGATATTACGTTAGGTTTTAGAGCAGGATGGGTCATGATTAAACGCACTGACTCTACTGACAACTGGTATATGTTTGACTCAAGCCGTGATCCATTTGGCATGACAAACTCTTTGTATGCAGATGTTTCATCATCTGAAGGCGAATCATCAGGACGTACAGTGACTGTTGATTCTGACAGCATGACTCTTGGTACAAACTCTGCAATTAACGCCAACGGTGCAACTTACATCTACGCCGCATTCGCAGGAAGCTACTCAGACTACATCACTGACTACAACGAAGATGGCTCTATTGACAGCCGTGTGAAGGCTAATGATACCACTGGCTTCTCAATTGTATCTACAGATAACCACACAGGTTCAGAGACGGTCGGTCACGGGTTAAATCAAGCACCCGATTGGATCGTGGCAAAAGCTAGAAATGGCGCATTACTTTGGCCTGTCTATCACAGTGCATTAGGAAGCACAAAACGACTTAGATTAAATGATACAACTGCCGCAGAAACAAATGCGGTTTGGGGCAACACTGACCCAACTACAAGCGTTTTTACCTTTTATCAATCAAGTAATACATACGATTACATCTTTTACTGTTGGGCAGAGAAGACTGGCTACTCTAAGTTTGGGACTTATACAGGGAATGGATCGACATCTGGGCCAAGCATAACGTGTGGCTTTAAGCCCGCAATGATTATCCTGAAACGCACAGACTCAGGCGGATCATGGACTATCTCTGACAATACTAGGGATACCGTAAACCCTGTTACGCCTTATCTATTTCCACACGCATCTGACGCTGAAGCAACAGACTCAAGTAACGAGATAGACTTCAACAGCAACGGCTTCCAGATCAAGCACGATACCCGCAATAACACTAGTGGTGCAACATACATCTATGCCGCCTTTGCAGACACAAGAGAAGCGGCCTTCTGGTTAGATCAGTCTGGTAATGACAACGATTGGCAACCAGTTAACCTAGACCATAACGATACGTTGTTGGATAGTCCGACTGATAACTTTGCGACTTGGAATCCACTTATACCAAGCACTGGTACGTTTGCAGATGGGAATTTGTCTGTGACTACAACAGTAGATGAAGCAACTTCTGGCACTACACTGCCATCGGCAGGAAAACATTACTGCGAAATAATCTGTACGTCTGCGACTACTATTGCCAATGCTAGACTAGGTGTTACAAATGCAGATGGTATTGGTACTCCGCTAGGTGCTAATACAAACACTTGGGCATATCTTGCTGATGGCCGTGTATACCACAATAGTTCTGCATCATCTTACGGAACGACACTTGCTGTTGGTGATGTATTCCAAATTGCTTTGGATATTGACGCAGGAAAGGTTTGGTACGGGATAAACGGAACTTTTATGGCTTCAGGTGATCCAACGGCAGGAACAAATCCATCCCAAACATTTACAGCAAACCAACAGATGACATTTGCAGTAGCATCGGGCAGTGGCACATTTACGTTTGTAGCCAATTTCGGCCAACAACCATTCAAATACGATCCACCTGCGTAGGAACTAGACATGGCATATTTACCACTCAGCACAGCCAACCTACCCGATCCTGCGATAGACCCAGCAAAGGGAAGCAGTCCTGCGGATTACTTTGATGTTTTCACATGGACAGGAACAGGAAACACTGGACGATCTTTTACAGATTTGTCATTCCAACCGGATTTGGTTTGGGCGAAAAACAGAAATAAAGCATATGGTAACGTGTTGTATGACAGTGTTCGTGGCGCAGGAGCAAATAAAGAATTAAGTTCGGATATAACGGGTGCAGAGGGGTCGTTGGTTACTAGCATTTACGATTATCTGAGTTCTTTTGATAGTAACGGGTTCACAAGCACATTCTCGGGAAGCAACTTTGCCGCTTACTTCAACGACTTAAACGATCCGTTTGTCGCTTGGAACTGGAAAGCCAACGGCTCTGGTGTCAGCAACACAGATGGCTCGATAACGTCTACGGTGAGTGCGAATACAGAGTCTGGGTTTTCTGTAGTGTCTTGGTCAGGAAATCAAACTTCTGGGGCAGATGTAGGACACGGCCTCAACAGCGCACCTCAAATAATTATTACAAAATGCCGGACTCACGCAACAAGTTGGGTTGTGGGTATTGGCGGGATCAGTGGCTTTGGAGTGAACGATTATTTAATTTTGCAAACAACAAATGCAAAAGCATCATCGTCTACTTTTTATCAAGCATACGACACAGATACATTTACCGTTGGGGTTTCTGCCGCTGATGAAATGAACAAGACAGGTAGAGACTATATTTCCTACTGCTTCCACAGTGTCGAAGGCTTCTCAAAGTTTAGCTCATACACTGGCAACGGTAGTACAGATGGCCCATTTGTGTACACAGGGTTTAGACCTGCTTTCTTGCTTGTGAAGCACATCAACGGAACACAAGATTGGCATATGCTAGATTCTGAACGAGGCTCTTACAACGTCATTGGACCGTATTTGTACGCAAACAGTAATGGCTCTGAAAACAATGCGACAAAAGTAGATTTCTTGTCTAATGGCTTCAAGATTCGTGTGGGTGACAACGCAATGAACTCTAACGGAAATACTTTGATCTACATGGCCTTTGCCGAAAACCCATTTAAGTACAGCAACGCTCGCTGATAGGAGATAGAAACAATGTGGACTTACTTAGGTAAGCGTGTAAGAGAAGGGCGAGTGTTCACAGACAACACAGGCCGTAAGTATCCGCCACAGTGGTGGTATCGCACAACAGACGCAGAGAAGACTGCACTGGGCTTAGTCCACGTTGCTGATCCTGCACCATACGACAATCGTTTTTACTGGGACGCTAATACCCCAAAGGCACTGGATGATGTGAATGAAGTTGACGCCGAAGGCAATCCCATCTTGGATGAAAGAGGAAATCAAATCATCACAAGAGGACTCAAGTACAACGCCATTCAGCAAACAAAAGCAACAGCGGCAGGACTCCTACAGCCAACTGATTGGATGGTTACGCGCAAGGCAGAGGCGGGAACGGCGATACCAAGTGCCGTTGGAGATTACAGAACGGCTGTCCGCACTGCGTCAGGCAATATCGAAACTGCGATAACCAATGCGTCAGACCATGCGGCGTTCATGGCTTTGTATGATGCAACATACGATGCAGATGGAGTTCAAACTGCACCCACACCTATCAATAATTGGCCTGATACGATCTAAGGGCAGGATGTGAAAGAGATGGCAACAGAAAGCACTAAGACATTTGTAGACGGTTTAAGTGTAGTAACAGTAGTAGGAACTATTGGCGAGATGTTACCACCGCTAGCGGCCCTGTTTACTTTGGTGTGGACAGCAATAAGAATATACGAAACTAAGACAGTGCAGAGGCTTCTAGGAAGGAAACCTCCTAATGATAACTGAGCTTGCCGCCGCTAATGCCGCCTTTGGTGTTATTAAAGAAACCATTGCTAATGGTAAAGAACTGTATGAAGCAGGAGAAGCATTAGCAAAGTATTTTGGCCTCAAGGCTGAGATACAAAAGAAAGCGCATGAACACGGATATAAGTCTGACCTTGAAGCGTTTATGGCTACAGAGCAACTCAAAGAATATGAGGATGCTCTAAAACAAATGATGATCTGGCAAGGGCGAGCCGGGTTATGGACAGATTGGTTAGGCTACCAAAGCAAGATGAAGGAAAGTCGTGAAGCCGCAGAGAAAGCTGAGAAGGCCAAAAAAGTTAAACGTAAAAACCAGATTGTTGATCTTTGTATTAGCATCTGTTTGGGCATTAGCGTTCTCTCAGCCATTGGCTTGGTGATATACATCTTCTATTGGCTCAGTAAACAGTAGGTCACTTATGTGGGTATTATTTGCAATCTTAATTCAGGCTGACGGATACACTGTTTATCCTCAAGGCCCGTTCGCAACAATGGATCAGTGCTTTGAAGCCCGACAGTATTTTATGGACACAGCACCAAAGCCTAAAATAAACTATGAAGCAGTGTGTATACAGACGGACGTAACAGGTAATGGCGCATGATTGGATTGGTCACAGCTATCACGAACTTGGCAGGTACATGGGTCAGTGCCAAGGCGGAATCAACCAAAGCCACGGCAGAGGCGAAAGCCACCGCACTGAAAACAGCGGCCCAGTCCACAGCGGATTGGGAACGCATCATGGCAGAAGCGTCCAAGAACTCGTGGAAAGACGAGTGGTTAACGATAGTGTTCAGCATCCCTCTGATTTTGGTTTTTATACCAAGTATGGTTCCACATATACAGCAGGGATTCAACGCATTGGCAACTTTGCCGATATGGTATCATGAGATTCTCATGGTAATTGTACTGGCCTCATTCGGTGTTAAAGCCGGTAAAGGTCTAATGGAAATGATAGGGAAGAAATAATTATGCCTATGGGAATGAAATATACTACAAAAACTCCTCGTGGAAATCGAGTTACTCGTAAATCTTTTATGAAAAAAACAACTACAGCTAAACAAACAACAAAATCAAACTCTAAAAGGAAAAAGTAATATGGCTAAAGGTGTCAAGCACTATTTTAAAGACGGTACAGAGCACAAAGGGGCTACACACAAAGACCCTAAAGGCAGACCAATGTCAGGTGCTCGACACACTAAAAATAGCAAGTACTTGTATCACATGAACGAGTTATCTGCTACAGCTAAAAAGAAAGGGATGAGAGGTAAATAAAATGCCACAAGGTAAAAAACATAGAGATCCGGGAGCGGTACAACGTGCTATGAAAAAAGAATCAGCCGCACGTAAAAAAGATGCAGAATTTGCTAAGAAAAATAAATTAACAACAAAACAAAAAACACTACCAAAAGCACTGCAATCTAAAATTCTTAAAACAAAAAAGAAAAAGTAATGGCTACCCCTACAAACAAAGCACTATACAATCGCGTGAAGGCTGAGGCTAAACGTAAATACAAAGTATGGCCTAGTGCTTATGCTTCAGGTTGGCTTACAAAGGAGTACAAAAAGCGTGGCGGCAAATACAAGTAAGAAGCCTAAAGGTGGTCTTACTAAGTGGTTTAAAGAAGACTGGCGTGACCTAAAGACAGGAGAGAAGTGTGGACGTAAGTCTGCAAAAGGCGGAAGCAAAAGACCTTATCCTTCCTGTCGTCCTAAAGCTGTAGCACAAAAGATGACAGCGGCTGAAAAGCGTAGTAGTACATCTCGTAAGACTGGCCCTGCTAAGATTAAACACAAAGTAACTGCATCAGGAAAACGTAGAAAATGAGTAAGCCAAAGTTTCCACCAAACCCGCAACCAAAGATTGACAACCGTAGTATTCCAAAAGGTTATACATATATTCCCGGTGAAACGTATACACCTAAAAAATCTAAAACATCAAAAAATAAAAAGGTGGATGACGATAAAAACTGGAAACGGTTACCTAACCAACCAAAAGGATACAGATTTTAATGGCTAAATCAAAAGATCCTAAGTTAGCTCGTGCAGGTGTAAGTGGCTACAACAAACCTAAACGCACTCCGGGTGGTTCTAAAAAGTTTGTAGTGGTTGCTAAAGAAGGCGACACAACCAAGACTATTCGTTTTGGTGACCCTAACATGACGATTAAAAAAGACCAACCTGCTCGTAGAAAGTCCTTTAGGGCACGACACAAGTGTGACACAAATCCACCAAGTAAACTAACTGCACGTTATTGGTCATGTAAAAAATGGTAACACTTGACAAATCAACAAAAGTATGCTATAATATTATCTCTTAAGTAGGAAACGCAAATGACTTATTTATCAATTGTTAATAATGTTCTTAAACGATTAAGAGAACGTACAGTTTCTACTGTAGAGGAAAATACTTATTCTACTTTAATTAGTATGTTTGTCAATGATGCCAAGCAAGAAGTTGAACAAGCATGGGATTGGTCAGCCTTACGAACAACACTAACGGCAACAACTACAGCAGGTGCATTTGCGTATGAGTTAACAGGCGCAGGTGATAACATGAAAATGTTGGACGTTGTGAACGACACATCTAATGTGTTTATGACATACAAGACTGCCTCTGATTTTAACAATTACTATTTAAATTCTAACCCAACTCAAGGCTCTCCTCGTTACTATTCGTTTAATGGTATTGATAATAATGGCGATACAATTGTAGAAATATTTCCTCCTCCAGATGGTACATATTTAATTCGTTTTAATTTAATTAACCGACAAGACGATTTGGCTACAGATACTGATGTACTCTTATGTCCATCTAAGCCAGTGGAAATGCTTGCATATGCTAAAGCTGTGGAAGAACGTGGTGAAGACGGTGGTGTTGCGGGAGTTTCTGCATACCGTACAGCAGAACGTGCATTGTCAGATGCTATTGCACTTGATGCCGCCAAGCACCCTGAAGAAGTGATCTGGACTACACCATGAGCAAGCCGCTACAGTCAGCTAGTATTGCCGCACCGGGGTTCTTTGGACTTAACACTCAAGAGTCCTCAGTTACACTTCAGGATGGCTTTGCTCTTGTTGCTGATAATTGTGTTATTGATCGTTTTGGACGTTTAGGTGCTCGCAAAGGATATCGCTACTTAACCAGTGGAAGCACCGGTGTTAATTTAATAGGGTTACATCGCTTTGTTGATATTACAGGATCAGAGACAATTATTTCTTGGTCTGCAACTTCATTCTTTACAGGTGTTGGTACGCTTACTCAAATCACTCCAACAACTGACAACACAATTACTACGGGAAACTGGCAGTGCGCTACACTAAATGACAAAGCGTACTTTTTTCAACGCGGTTACAAACCAATGGTGTACGATCCAGTAGCCGGTACAATTACTGATGTAGAAGACGAGCACAATGTTACGGGAACTCCTCCATCTGGAAATACTGTACTATCTGCTTATGGTAGATTATTTGTAGCTGATACTGCTACTGATAAGATGACAGTATTTTTTTCTGATCTTCTCAATGCACAGCACTGGAACTCTGGGTCAGCAGGATCAATTAATTTAGAATCTATTTTAGTTAAAGGCACTGATGAGATTGTAGGACTTGGTGCTCAAAACGGACAGCTTATTGTTTTCTGTAAGCAGAACATTGTTATCTTTGGAGACACAGGTGGTAGCAGTACATTTGATGTAGCTAATTTACGACTTGTAGAAGTTATTAGCCGTGTCGGATGTGTTGCAAGAGACAGTATTCAGAACACAGGTCTTGATATCTTTTTCTTGTCTGAAGATGGCTTGCGTAGCCTTGGACGAGTTATTCAAGAAAAGTCACTTCCAATGCGAGACTTGTCTGCTAATGTCCGTGATGATCTTGTAGACGACACAATTGCAGAAAATGTTAATGACATTAAATCTGTTTACTCAGAAGACAATGCATTCTACCTATTGTTATTTCCATCGTTCCAACGTATCTATTGCTTTGATACACGAGCACCATTACAGAACGGAGCACTCAGGGTAACACTTTGGGACACACAGACTCAAAAGAATATGCTTGCTTTACCTAACGCTGTGTACTTTGCTCAGACTAACGGTATTGTTGATTACGCTACATTTCAAGATAATGGCACTGCATACCGCATGAAGTACTTTACAACATACTTTGACTTTGGTAGTGCAAGTCAGTTTAAAATTCTCAAGCGTCTTGCTACCACTGTTATTGGTGGTTCTGGTCAGGACTTTGTACTCAAGGCAGGATTTGACTATACAGACAGCTATCAATCATTCCCTGCTCAGTTAGCAACTAAAGCTGTAGATGAATACGGTATATCCGAATACAATATTGCAGAGTATGAGACTGGCACACTGGTAGAGGTAGTACGCTCTGCGACAGGCGGTACAGGTAACGTACTTCAGATTGGATTTGAATCAAACGTAAACGGTGCGGAATTATCGCTCCAGAAACTAGACATATTTGTTAAACAAGGTAGGGTCTTCTAATGTCTAACTATACTAAACTAACCGACTTTGCCAGTAAAGATGCACTGCCCACGGGTAATGCGGCAAAGATCGTCAAAGGCACAGAAATTGATGATGAGTTTGAAGCCATTGAGACAGCCGTTGGAACTAAAGCAGACTTAGCATCGCCTACATTTACTGGTACTCCTGCGGCTCCTACGGCTTCAGCGGCGACTAACAGTACGCAACTAGCAACTACTGCGTTTGTACAAGCTCAGAAAGCTTCTCCTGCGCTTACAGGAACACCTACAGCCCCTACAGCGTCTGCAAGTACAAACACTACACAGGTTGCTACAACTGCTTTTGTACAACAAGAAATTACAGCGAATGCATTTACTCTACCTGCGGCTTCAGGGTCAACATTAGGCGGTGTTAAGATGTCGTTGTCTGGTCAAACCTTAACAATTGCGACATCATAATGGCTATTGTATTTGACGGAACAACACTGAACTGGTACACACATACTATTACGTTTGATGGTAGTACAGTCAGTAGCCCTAACGATCCCGGCACAGTTACTTTTGATGGTACAACAGTGCATGGGTTAACTGGATTTAGTTCTGAGACTACTCTGACTACATTGGGCCTTGCACCCGATTCTTCTGATATTGAAAACTGGGTGTCAGCATTAACTACTGAAATTACGGATGCGTTTCATTCGCATGGGTATACACAGGGGCCGGGTACAGATACTCGCTATACAATGTATTTAAAAGAAGGTTACCGATGGGTTACTGGTGATGGTACGTTTGTAGGTACAGCAAGTCCCGGTACTTCAGTAGTAGCATATTCTGGTCAGTCAGTGACAGGGTTTAATACTTCACACAACGGCGGTGTTAGTGGTACTTTACGTAGAGATAACGGCGTTTGATAAAAACACCAGTAGCAATACAACCTGCTTACACGATTTATTATGAAGAATATGAGCATCGAACATTTACACATGCAGATGTTTATAAGTGGACACCAGTAATAGCAAAAGAATTTAAAATGGTTCATGCATTGTTACAACAAATACATAGTGATCCTTTTTATTGTTTAGTTGACAACCCCAAATTGGAGAAGTTCGTCAAGTTTTTAGGTTATAAGTTTTTAAAAGAAGTAATTTGTACTGACGGAGCGATTCGGAGAATATTTAAATATGGGTAACGTAGTAGGAAGCCTGCTTGGTACAAGTCGTTTGACACGCCGAGCAGATCAATTTGAAGGTACGGCTAGAGGCTACGCTGAAGAGGCTAAGTTTAGACCTTATACAGTTACGACTGGTGCAGGTACAACAGGGTTTAGAGACGGTGAATTTTTTGCTCGGCTATCACAGCCCTATCAAGATATTCAAGCAACTACACTTGGTGGTGCGTTAGGTCTGTTTGAGCAGGCGGCGGCGTTTGATCCTGCTCAACGAGCACAACAAGTATTTGGGGAGCAGTCTGCTTTATTACAACCTGCATTTCAACAACAAGCACAACAACTGCAACAATCTTTATTTGGAAGTGGCCGTTTAGGTTTACGACTTGCAGGAGAAAGCGCAGGACTTGGCGCAGGATCTGGGATGGTACAGCCTGATGCTTTAGGGCTTGGGCGAGCACAACAGCAAACACTAGCACAGATTGCCGCAGGAGCACGAGAGCAGGCACTAGGCGAGCAAGCACAATTAGCTAACCTTGCAAGTGGATTATTTGGTACTGGCTTAAATGTATCTAACTTGGGCATGAGTTTACTTGGTCAGGGTATCGGCGCAGAAGGCGCACGATCTGCGGCAGGAGCGCAAGCAGGTGCAGTAGGTACAGCATTCTTTGATCCTGTTGCGGCGGCATATGGACAACGAGCTAAAGCACAGACTGGCTTTGTTGGAGGATTATTGGGTTCTGTTCCTATGTTAGGCGGCTTTAAGCCGGGGGGTTAAGGAATTATTATGGCTGAATCACTATTTCAAGGTACATCATTGTACAAAACACCTGCTCAGATTATAGCAGAGCGTCGTCAAAAATATGCAACGGCATTGTCAAGTATGTCAGGGGCTGAACGAGCAGGTGCAGGCATCGGGGCATTGTTTTCTGGTTTTTTACCTGACTCACAGATGAAGAAAGCAACAGAGATTGATCAATTATTTGCTGAGACTCAGCAGGAGTTTGCAGGCGCTCCACAAGAGGCCGATGTTGTTGGCGCACAAGGTGAGAAAATGTCTGGAACAGGAAAACCTTTTTCAGAAATGACACAGTTTGAGCAAGACAATGCTCTTCTTCAAGACACAGCGCAAATGTATTCTGCTTTTAGTGAAAAACTATCTGCTCTTGGTTATGCATCTGAAGCAGAAGCGGCTAAAAACCAAGCACTGGAGTATCGTCTCAAGGCGTATGAGTTAATGAAAGCCAAAGCTGGCATTGAATCTGAACAGGCTCTTACAGGTTATCGGCAAGCACAGGCTAAAGATACTGAAAACTTACCACAAATGACAGGCGAGTCTCGTAGACAGATTAGTGCATTGATCAAAGCAGATGATGAGCTTGAGACTATTATTGGTATGGAAGGAACAATGGCTGAACGTATCCTTAAAACCACTGGAGAATTCTTTGGTGTGAGTGAGGGACCAACTCCTGCAATCATGAATAGACAACAACTTATTCAAGCAATCTTTGCTAAGTCTCAGTTAGATAATATTTCACTGGAAGAGGCGGCTGAAATGCTTAAACAGGACCTTTTATTGGGGCCACAATAATGGCAGTCGCTCGTGTTACTGGGCGCACACCTGATGGTAAGGTAGAAGTTACTCTTGCCCAACCTATTGTGTCGCCTGATGGAAGTGAAGTAACTAAGCTAACTCTCTTTGAAGATCAACTTGCTGATCTTGAAATGGAGGGTATGAATATTACTGGAAGTAAAGTAAATACTTCTGCAATTGAAGATCAAGACGTTGCTGTTGAAGTTCAGAAAGCGGCTAAGCAAGAAGATGAAGAGTATATAACTTCTGCGTGGGATCGTTTTCAGTATGGTAGAGACAAAGGCACAAGCGATGTAGAGAATGCAGGTCTGTGGTTAGAGTCTCGTATGCCTTATGGTAATCTTGACTTTGATGAGAATGGATTACCTGTCTATCGTAGTCCAGAAGAACTATACGGCCCTGAGTTTATGCAGATGAACCCAGAAGAACGCCGTATGTATCTTCTGAATCAACGTCAACAACAGATTGAAATAGAAAACCAAGCGGTTATCAATGCAAATGAAACAGGCTCTTTTGCTGAAGGAGTCGGTGAGTTTGTTGGGATGCTTGAGTCTCCTACCACACTGATACCTGCGTTCAAAATATTCAAGTCTAACTTGTTAAACCTTGCAGGCTTTGGTGCTTTGTTTGGTGCAGAGTATGATACCCTCCATCAGTTAGCAAACAAAGGTGAGGTTGATCCTGTCGAGGTTGGTAAAGCCTCTGCGATCTCTGCTGTTGCTACACCAGTTCTTGCTAAGTCTATTGAAAAGGTAGCAAGACTTGTGCCAATTCCAGGAGCTAAGACTGGGAAAGAATTAGAGCAAGCAAACAAAGCTGTTGATGCAGTTAATGAATCTTTAGCGCGAGCCAAGGTACAAGGTCTTGATGATCAGGCAACAATGGCACTGGTACGCAAAGAGACTGGGTTGCAAGAAGGTCAGATCTTACAAGTAGCTCAGAAGGCTGAGAAGCCTATTACACCTCCTGCAAATGCAGATGAAGCCAAAAAGATTATCGAAGCAAGAGACATAGTTGCTGATCCAATTAGTGCGAGAGTTAAATATCCTTGGTGGGATAAAGCATTAAGTAACATCTCTTACGATCTTCAGCGTGAGTCTGCTCCTATTGCTTTAGCGTTACGTGATCATGAGCGTGTTATTCGTGCAGAGTCTGCTCAATATATGAAAAAACTACAGCCATTCTTTGAAGACTTTGCAAAGCTACCTGCAAAAGTACGAAAAGAAATTAATGTATTGTTGCGTAACCAAGACATTGATGGTGCAAGAGCATTGGCTCAGAAGAACTCTTTGTACACCTTCAGAGGATTCGATCAGGTTAAGAATGTACTAGATGATCTTGCAGGGCGTGCTAACAAAGCAGGCTACAACATGGGTTATGTTGATAATTATTTTCCATCAAAAGTTAAAGACCTTGACGGATTACGTCAGACTCTAACAGGTAAGCAACGTGGTATGATTGAGAGTGCGATTGCTAAAAGAGCAAAGCAGTTAAATGTATCATCTGCTGAGGTTCCTACAACAGATCGTATTACAATTACTAACAGCATCATCTCTGGGCATAAGCCTGTATTTAGTGGGACTGGTTTCTCCTTTGCCAAGGGGCGTACACTAGATCGTGTGACAGCAAAAGAAATTGACTACTACGCTGACCCAATTGAGTCACTCCATGATTATGTAAATCAAACGGTATCTAATATCAACAAGCGTAGATTCTTTGGTACAGCGGCTAAGAATAAGAGTGCCACTGATATTAATGTTGAGGCTTCTGTTGGTGCATTAGTACAGCGTGAGCTTGCGTCAGGACGGATAAGCGAAAATCAAGCAGACAAAATTAGTAATATCTTAAAGATCCGTTTTAATAGCGGGGAAGAAATGCCTGCAGGATTTATTCAAGTCATGCGTAATGCAGGTTACTTAGGTACTCTTGCTGATGTTGTTTCTGCCACTAAACAGTTTGCTGATGTGGGTGTATCTGCATACATGAATGGACTTCGTCATACCATAGCCGCTATGTTTGGTAAGAACCAAGTAGATATGAGAGACTTTGGGTTACTAGATGTGGTAGCTCAAGAGTACAGCACAGCAGAAAAGCTAGCAGGTACTTTAACTAAGTGGTTCCAACGCTCAGGGTTCTCTCGTATTGACCGTTTCGGTAAGGATGTGTTTTTAAATGCCGCATTTAGACGGGGTAAATCTTTAGCACAAAGTGCAGGAGGTCAGCGTAAACTTGAAAGTGAACTACGCCCTGTCTTTGGTGACGAAACAAATACATTGATGAATGATCTGCGTGCAGGGCAAGTCAGTGAGAATGTGAAGCTGTATCTTTGGAATCAGTTATCAGAAGCACAGCCTATCTCTTTGTCTGAGATGCCGTATGCGTATTTATCAGTACCCAATGGGCGTATCTTTTATCAGATGAAGTCATTCTCTATTAAGCAGTTGACTAACATGCGTAACCAAGCAAGACAGGAGTTTAACAAAGGTAACTACTTGACTGGTATTCGTAACGCAACAGGACTGGCTGTGGTTTTAGGATTATCTGGTGCAACAGTTGATGAAGTGATTGACTTTATGCTTGGTCAAACAGCGTCACCTGAAGATATTCCTGATGGAGTAGTAGAGAACTTGTTAGGATTAGTAGGTGCATCTAAGTATGTTCGTGATAAAGGCTTAACAGAAGGACCTGCTCAAGCGGCATTGACTAACCTTACCCCTCCGATCTTTGGTCTTATTGACTCAGCCGCTAGGGACATTGGGACTCTTGCAAGTGAAGATGGTATCACAGAAGATAGTGTGATACGTAGTTTGAGAACATTACCAGTGGTAGGACAAGTGCTATATAACTACTTAGGTGGTGGACTTGAACGTGCGCTTGAGACTGAGTTCAAAGAACAAAACGACTGATAAAAAAATGGGGACTACATAGTCCCCTAAGTCCACTGGAGGGTGGTTCAGTCGTCAGTAAGTCCCCAGACATCGCCTAACATAATCTTAATAAACGGAATGTTGATGATGTAACCATCAAAAAAGAATACTTGTTCGTTTCCTTCATCCCCTGTCTTGTGTCCGTAGATTGGTTGAGACTCAACAGACTCAACAGACAATCCAAAGACGTGCCAAAAGCGTACAGATACTACCATCCCCAATCATCTCCTTCCAAACCATGTGCGTTGTAATCAGTGACTCGCTTCTCAAAGAAGTTACTCATTGACGATCCTCCTAGTAACTCTTCCATCCACGGCAGAGGATTCTCCTTAACCTTCCAGTTCGTCTTGAGACCAAGTTGCAGTAGTCGTCTGTCTGCGAGGTAGCGAATGTACTGCTTGACATCTGCCGACGACAGACCTTCCAAGTCACCCATCTCATACGCAAGATCAATAACCTTGTCTTCAAGTTTGACTGCAGTACGGAACATCTCGTAGATATCTTTCTTGAAATCGTCATTAACGATTCGTGGATGTTCATTACAATACTCCCTGAATAACTTAGCCATCCCCTCTGCGTGTTGTGACTCATCACGTACTGACCACTCAACAACAGTACACATACCCGGCATCTTACCGTAGCGTTGGTAGTTAAGTAGCATCGCAAATGCTGAGAACAAACTCATACCTTCATTCAACACTGAGCGTGCAATTGCAAGGGCTGTACCGCTTATAGAAGTTACGTCTAATCCGGACATGAACTCCAGTTTTGCAGACATTTGCTCATACTCTAAGAACGCTGTAAACTCCTCTTCCGGAAGTCCGAGAGTGTCATTGAGTAAGGCATATGCTCGTTGATGGATGAACTCACGAGAAGCAAAGGCTGTGAGCATGGCTCTAATCTCATTGTTCTTGAACTTGGGAATATAATACTCAAGATAGTTTGTTCCAACCGCCACGTCTGTCTGCGTAAATAACCGCAAGATCTGGGTGATATGGTTCTTCTCGCTCTCCGATAGTGCGCCTGACTTCCAATGTGATACATCTGTTTGTAACTCTAACTCATCCTCAATCCAGTGGATACGCTCATGCTCTGTGGCATACGTAACAGCCCAAGGGTATGCGAATGGTTTATAACTTTTGCTCTGTTCCTGCAAGCTCATATAATTGTTTCTCCAGTGTGTCCAGTTTATTGGACAAGTCTATGATTGTGTCGTATGCATCATTTAATAATTGTTTATTGAAAGGGTCTATGTCTTTGACCAGTTCAATTCTTTCTAGTATCTTGTTGTTCACGTACCTTAATCTCCAGTTCTAGTCCAATGATCTTGGCGTGTTGCTTACGTGCCTTCTCCCAGTTCTTGTTGCACGACGCCTTCAGCAATTTCAACCACGCCTTCTTTAGTTTCAGGTCTAAGCTCATACCCATCCTCTTTATTTATAGCTAGCTCTAGCAAACGTGTCAATCCAACCTCAACAAGGTAGCGAGTAGCTTCTACATCTGTCACGATCTCTAGGTTTGCTGAGCCATCTTCATTCTCCTCTAATCGTTTCACTTGAATCATACCATACGTTTCACTCATTGCAATGCTCCTTTGCATAGGAATACTAATAACTATCCCTGACAACTTACACAGACATCATCGTCTTCAAAGTCCTTCAGCGCATTACGATCTACTTTCGTTCCAACCTTCTCCGCTGTAACGCCCGCAGTCGTGCGCAAGTAGTATAGTCCTTTAAGCCCTTCCTTCCACGCTTTGAGATGGACTTGATTAACGATAGCTTTGTCCGTACCAGATGGGAAGAATACGTTGACAGACTGTCCTTGACATATGAACTCTTGTCTTTTGCCTGCGTGTTCGACAACCCAGTTCTGATCCAGTTCAAACGCAGTTTTAAATACAGCCCTCTCACTGTCGGATAGGAACTCCAAGTGCTGTACAGAGCCTTCATTCTCAAGAATACTTTGCCAGACCTTCTTGGTGTTCTTTCCTTTATCATCTAAGAGTTCCTCCAAGTACGGATTACGAACAGTATGACTACCGGCACGAGTACGATGCACATAGCAGTTGCTAATACGTGGTTCAATGCTAGCAGAGCACCCACATAAGATACTAGAATTAGCGTTAGGAGCAACAGCCAACAGATGCATATTTCTAACACCAGTACCACGTCCATCAGGACATTCACCACGCTCCATAGCCAACTGGTACGTACTGTATTGAGCCTGCTGTTTGATCTCTTGGAACATCTGGTAGTTTTCACTAGCGGCCTGCCACGATTCCCAAGCTATGCCTTTGCCTTGGAGGTAGCCGTGGAAGCCCATCGCTCCGAGGCCAACTGAGCGTTCTCTGTAAGCTGAGTAAACAGCTTTTGATAGTTGCTCTGGTGCGTTGTCAATAAAGAATTGAAGCACGTTGTCCAAGAATCTGATAAGGTCTCCAACCATTCCGCTTGATTTCCAGTCGTCGTATTTTTCGAGGTTGACTGATGAGAGGCAACAGACTGCTGTGCGTTCTTCATTTGTTGCGAGATGGATTTCATTGCAGAGGTTGCTACCCATAATTGAGAGTCCAAGCCGTCTCTGAGCTTCTGGTAAACCCCGTCTGGCTGTGTCGATAAAGTTAAGGTAAGGACTGCCAGTTCTGAAGCGAGCTTCAAGTATTCGTTGCCAAAGTCTGCGAGCCTTGACTGTATCTCTGACAATTCCTGTACTTGGGTCTGTGAGATTCCATTCTGTATCATTGATTACCGCCTCCATAAAAGCGTCAGTGATATTCACTGCATTAAAAAGATTAAAACATTTGCGATTGATGTCGCCACCAGTCGCTACCTTGAAGGAGATAAACTCCTCGATGTCAGGATGACTTACGTCTAGGTACGCCGCGTAGCTTCCCTTCCGTGTCTTCCCCTGCTTGTACGCTGTCATCTGAGCGTCCACTACTTTCATGAATGGAATCGGTCCCGGAGCCTTGTCGCTCACTCCTCTCACGTCTGACCAGTGCCCACCCACACCTCCGCCCTTTACGGAAAGCCACGCTACTTCACCGTTATGTTCAATAAGGCTATCAAGATTGTCACCCACGTAAGTAAGGAAACAAGAAATAGGCAACCCACTAATCTTTCCATTCGGTTCTGGGGCATTGCTGAGGACAGGTGACGCAAACATGAACCAACCCTTTGAGGCATAGTCATAAATACGTTGTGCCAAATCCAGATCCCCATAGCAGTAGGCCACTGCCGCACGAGCGAAAGCCTGCTGAGGAGATTCTTCATGCTCAAGCATATAGTAGTCACGCATGAGTGTGCTTGCTTGATCACTGAGGCGAAAGTCTCTTTCATAGTCAATCGTTATCCCAAGGTGTTGAGTCATCGAAATCATTCTCCAGTGTGTCTTGTTTTTCTTCAATGCGATCAGTGAACCGATCTACCAAGTCAGCAGAGGTAATTTCTAATGTTTCCATTACAGTTACCTCGTCTAACTGCTTGAGTTTATCCTTAATTTCTTCAAGCGTAAACATTTATTTTACCATACTTCAATCAATTTGTCAAGGTAATGTTTGCACTTTTGCAAGTCTAACACACCGCCTTTGTCTTGAAACCTAGCTATGTATTTGATTACATTACCCAACAAGAATCCTTTGAACTGTTCCTCAGTCATCCATGCTTCCATAGCTTCCCAAGGTTGGATGTCTTTGTTGGTGTAGTGATTACCACCTAGCTGATATTCATGAGCCATAGAAGTTAGATCAGGCATACCTCTCCCTCAAGTAATTGATTGACACTGGCATCTCATCGAATGCTCCGTCTTTGACTTCGTGCAACATCCATATACCAGACCATGATCCGTTAGTCTGTGGGTTTAGATAGTCTTCATCATGAAGATAATAAATACCTGCAAACAATCCAGTGATTCGTTTACCATCAGCACGTCTAGCGTAAGAAATGCTACGATCCTGTACATGTCCCATTACACAAGACATATGTTGCTTGGTAATTAAAGCATTAGAGGAACTCACTGGCCTTCCCATGACACCAGAAACAAAGTAATGGCTATAACAAACGCCGTCAATAACCACAGGTTGTAAGAAATCATACACTTCCCATCCCATCTCTTTCAAGTATAGATCATCGAACGACATCAGGCCTTCTAGTTTCGGATCAGCATTGATTGCACGTTCAATACGATACTCATGGTTTCCTAAAGTAAACACCATACGAGGGTTCCACTGCTTGTGTTTGTTACGATGCAAGCGTTTCTTTTCTTTCTCGATTGGTTCAAGAAATGCTTTCATTCCCTCGATACCTGCATTGATATCATTGATATACCTGCGTCCTTCAAAAGACTTCTTGCCTACATCATACGTTGACAGTGACGGCATATCAAAGTGATCTCCAATATGAATAATCACATCAGGTTTCTTCTCAACGGCATATTCTCCTGCCCATCTCAAGTGATCCAGTGGATTCCCCGGCTTAACTTGAGTGTCAGGTATGACCATATGTTTAGTCATGACTAAGGTTCCTTAACAATTCAAAGAAGTGCTCTGCGTCTACGACTGCGAGAGGTTTCCTTCTGTTTTCTTTAACAATGACAAGTGGCTGTGCATCGCCTCGATTGTTGCACTGGTCAATATAACGATAGACTCCAACTCTCGCAAGGCTCTTGCATTCGACATCATACGCGAAAGACTTACTAGCCAAAGGGCTAAGTTGAAGATCACTGCCGCTAACGCCCATGCTTGTGCTTCTGACATCATCTTCCTCCAAGTGTGAGTATACTGCCAAGACTTGATCACGAGTCCACTGCTGTAGTTTACGCCCTTTAGCTTTCGCTGATTGCGTCTTCATCTGGAGGACTCCATATCTCATCTGGTTTACGTTGTAAGTACAATAAGATTCCATTCTCAATTGCACGTTCTTGACTGCCTAACTCCTCAACACACACGTCAAACATTTCCCGTTCACTCAGTCCATTGAGTAATTTGTATGCTTTCTTTGGCCCAATACCCTTGACACCGATGATGTTATCAACACGGTCTCCAACAAGAAACTGCATGTAAAAGTTAAGCAATCCTTCTTCTGCTGTAATGTAATACTTTTCCTTCTTGGTAAAGTTGTAGTGCCACCCTTGCACTTGATCAAAGTCTTTGTCTAAAGAAACGATGATGCTATCGTCACCGTGCTCAGTACATGCAGTAGCAATAGCATCATCAGCTTCGTTTCCCTTACTTACACAACCATTCCAAGCAGTCAACAGATACTCACGCAACAAGGCATGATGTGTTGGCTTCTCACCTTTTCGATTGCCCTTATAAGGAGCAGTGATGGCGTAGTCATTCCGATAGTTTGTAGGACCTGTCAAGTAAGTAATCCATGTATTACAATTCAGATCAAACATCAGCATGTCCTCCAAGAAGGAAGCCATCGTCCTGATAGCAATATCCTCAGACTCTTCGTTGGTTGCAAACCCTATACGGTAGCAGAGGATATCACCATCAATCAGAGCTATCACAGTGTCTCTTCATCCTCAGAGACTTCGTTGACAGGCTCAGGTGTATACGCATTTAAGTCTGTGACTACCAACTTAGAAATACCCATTGACATTCCTGATGTACCAGTGGGCGACTTCCATGAGTATGGCTTAAGCATAATAGTTGCCTTACTGCCGTTACCCACTTTGATATCGGACGCAATGATGTCACCATTCTTATCATAAGGTGTGATCTCATAGTTCTTAGACTTACAAGTGATATAGAATCCCTTGTCTTCTTTCTGTCGAACAGATACCCCAGTCTTCTCAATCAACTCTACCTGATCATCAGATAGATTAACGAGGTCAACTTGGTACTTACCGCTGAGCTTGTTACGCTCATACAGGAAAGGCCACATCAACTCTACGTCATCAAGTTTAAATACTTCGCTCATACTTTTCTCCTATAGGAAGTAATAGAACATATATTATAGCACACAATATTAATGTGTGTCAAACCAATTGTTACCAATTTTTGCTTCAGCATCTACTGGGCATCTGAAGTTCAAGGTAAACCCGGCTTGTGAGGCCGAACTGCACATGATCTGTGCAACATCTTCACCATACTTCTCCTCTGTTTCAATTTGAATTTCATCATGTACAAATGCAACTTGCCGCACAGGTAAGCGAAATCTCCTGAATTGTTGATGTGCTTCAATACACCACTGCTTTGCAATGATAGCCCCGCAACCTTGAAGGAGGCTGTTGAGTGCGGCATGCTCAGATCTAACAATGATTCTTCTACCGTCCAACCCCGGTACGTACCCTTTGCTCGCCACTTTCTTAACTTTTTCCATGAGTCTCGATAGCGCAGGGGTGTTAGCATAAAAGCGCGACAAGACCTCTTGCCCCTGACGCGCACCTCCCCCGACAATACTACCAATCTTTGCGGGTCCCGCGCCGTAAAGGGTTGCATAGATGAGAGTCTTAGCCTGCGGTCTCGTAATGCCTGCGGCATCAGCGTTCTTCTGATGGATATCTCCATTCAATAACTCCTCTGTCCAGTCTGGATCTTGCATATAATGAGCGAGACATCGTAGCTCAATACCACTCAGGTCTGTCCCAACTAAAACATTACCGTCAGTTACCCCCCATAACGCCCTACATTCAGCACCATAATCACTGTTGACACTAGGGATTTGTCCCATGTTTGGTTTTTGATGCGTCATACGTCCAGTCACAGCACCGTTGGTTATCACTCTACCATGTACCCTACCGTCATCCTTAACGCTATCAATCCACGAATCAAGCAGACCGACACGCTTCTGTATCATCAGGTACTCAGCGATCAACTGCGCTTCAGGCAGATCAATAGCCTTGAGTGTACCCTCATCAACTATGATAGTACCTTTCTCAGTCGTCTTAGTAAACTTAACGCCACGCTCCTGAAGACGTTCTGCGATTTGCTTGCGCGATCCCACATTGAATACGGTAACCCTGTCTTTAAGTTGTTTGCCTGTCTTCTCTGACCAACGCTCTTCCACAATCGGAGGAAATATATTTTGCAAGTGGTCAGTAATATCAGACATTCGATCTTTAAGTTGAGCCAATAAAGAGATAGCGTCTTTCTCATTGAGTTTAAAACCATTGTCTTCCTGCTTCTTCATGATGTATGCGATACGATGCTCAAGATCAACAGAGTATGCGTAGCCCTGCAACTCTTTGTCGAGCTTCTCATACAACAGCGTAGTCACATGGACATCCTGCCTACAATACTTGATCATCTCTTGCGTGAGGCCACCGTCAAAGTCAGTGAACTCATCTTTGAAATCACCAAGACGTTGACCCCACATACGTAGACTATGACCACCCTCCAGTTGTGGATTCCATAGCCTTGACATCACTAATGTATCACGCACCTTGCGTACAGGAATCTTGATATCCCATACTCTTGACAAGACAGGACCATCAAACCCAATGATGTTATGACCAACAACAATGTCAGCCTGATTGATTAGCTCTTGCAGTCCGCCTTGTCCATGCGTAAACACATTACCTTCACTCGCAGGAAACCAATTACCCTTGGTCACGCAACACCAGATAGTGTCATGCGCGAGGTTGGTTTCGATATCGAGTACCAGTACATTTGGTTGCATTACAACTCCTCATCATTTACCTCAGTCATTCTACCAGTATCACGGGAGTATAACAAGCTACACGCAGGACCAGTAGTCCCACTGAATCGGTTCTTCAGAACACGAACACGGGTAGTGTTACGCTCAGTGATATCCTCAGCCTGACCATTACGCTCCAGTCCGATCACCATATCAGATAACTGAGCAATGGAACCAGACCCACGCAGTTGTGCCAAAGACGTAGCCGCACCTTCTTCATGTCCCTTAGAGTCAGGACGCTTGAGGTGGGACACCACAATCAGAGCAATACCAGTCTCCTGAACAAGCATACGTAGCTTGGTCATGATCTCATCTATGGCCTTTCGTTCATCACCACTGGCTTGAGCAGATACCACGATACTAATATGATCGAGGAATATATAACTACAGCCCAATCCCTTTGCAAGATACCGTACTCTATTGATGATGTTATCAACAGAGGTACTACCAAAATGATCGAACAGGTATATACGATCAGTACCCAAGGTTTTGGTAAACGCATCCATCTTCTCCTGCACTGTTGATTCTGAATCCGGTAAATGTAATGGCTTGTTAGCCGCAAGTGACATCAAGGATAGACCAGTCTTACGCACAGACTCCTCCAAGAACATCAACCCCATAGAGTCCTCAGTCTTGTTGAGTACATGCCACACAATCTCACGCACAAACTGTGACTTACCTAGGCCAGATCCGGCAGTGATGGTAACCAACTCTCCTTTTCGTAGACCGTAGGTCAGACTATTCATCCCGGCAAAAGGATAGTCACAATCAGATGGCTCAATCGGGCGCATCACTTCTTGAAGTAAAGAGCTACCAACAACAATCCCATCGGGGACATGCTGTTCAGAAGCCCACCACTTATCGGTAAACTCCTTGGCCTTCTTGTTCTGAAGATAATCACACGCATCCTTCATACCATCGAGATGTCTGAATATCTTAGCCTTAGCCCCGAACAATTCAGCAACCTGAGATGCCGCCTTCTGCCCCGGCTCATCTGAATCAAAGCAGATCACTACGTTGTCAAAGGAATCAAGCCACTCATACTGATTCTGTATATCCTTGATCGCTGAGGTTGCACCATTACGAATCGAGACCACTGGATACTTAGACCCAAGCATCTGATATGCCGCCATCGCATCGAACTCACCCTCGACAATGGTGACATACTTACCACCCTTGCTGAATAGATGCTGACCATAAAGCCCTGCGCGTTTCCAGTCCCCATTGATACGGAAGTTCTTGTCCGCTGTCCGGGTCTTGTATGCAATGATCTCACCTCGATCATCCGTGTAGTTGAAGTGATATATCTGCCCTTCCTTGGCACACTTGTATGCCTTGGCAGTGTCGCTACTGATACCACGCTCAATAATCGTCAGATAAATCTCATGGATTGTATCCAGTTGTTTAGCTTCCACCTGTACCTCCGTATGGGTTGGTGTGTAATCGTCGCCCTGTGGGCCTCTACGTGCGTCACAGGCAAAGCAATGCGTCCATCCATCCTCATTGATAGCGAGCGCATTACTTGAGCCACAGTCATTGCATGGTTGGTGCGTCTTTACAAAAGACATGCTCGTTCTCCTTGTACATCTCAGCCATTACGCCAAGAGCATAACACGCAACAGGCTCACTTGTATAGTCACGCAGACTCAACAGTACACGCAACAGTCCATACTTATGGATCAACTTTGTTGCGCCAACGAGAACTTCATGTTCAATAACTTCTTGCATCACTGCTTCAAAGTCCACAACATCATTCGCAATCAAATCATCTTCATACTTAGTCATGACTAATCTCCATAGTCTATTACTAAAGATAATAATAATAAATATAAATAACTATATAGAATATATTCTATCATGAATCATCATCAGAGTCAACCTCATCGTCAATCGACATTAAATCCTGTCGTTCGATTGCTTTGACATCGACTCTGATGTGTGAATAACATTCATTACATAAGTCTAAATAGTCTTCATAAGTTACTGATTTTCTTGTTGATTCAAATTCATTCAACAGCTTGTTACAGGCTTGACATCGCATTTTTTACCCCACGGTTTTGTGATCATCCAGTGACCACAGGGTATCACACCATGCCATAGTTTGTCAAAGTCTTTTCGAGGAGGAGTGTTACCTCCCTCACGTTTAGCAAGACCATACTGCTCACGATAGCGACACGCAAACTGCCTGATTGAATTTGTAGATCCACCCAATCTATCAGAGATCTCAGAGGCAGTGAAGCCTTGATGCCACATGTCAACAAAGATCTTGACTTGAGCGTCAGTGTACTTTGGTCTCATTCTTCATACTCCCTCTGCATGAGATACAACTCACCGATCACATGCTCAGCCAACGCAAGACGACCCCGTAAGAAGTCAATATGCTGAGACTGCGTTGACAATCTCACAGATGCGGCCTCAAGAATCCCATCACTGTCTTCAAACTCTACAGTTAAAGGGTCAATGTCTCTGATGAACTCAATCATCTGGTCTGTTGTGTAATGCTTCATTCGTAAGATACCTCTTCTAGTTTCATTGATGGCTCTTCGTTCTTGACGTAACGCCATATTTCTCTATCTGTTCCACACATCCACTTGACTTCCTCGATGAAGCCTTGTGGCAAACTCTGGCTGTAGTCTTCCAACTCAACAGACTGCAAGTGCCATGAGTCAGGGATATCATAACCCTTCTCAAACTTCCAGACCACATCAAGACAGAACTCATTGCCCTCTGGGTCATACCACCAATGAGTACCGTAATACTCGTGACCATCTTTATACATGACACTTCCTCTTCAACCAACACAATGCACAGAGTAATCCCCAAGGCTCACGCACCAATGCAGGTGCGCTACAGTGATCACACTTATCCATGATAAACCATCCTTGAGACATCTTCTCGACTCATGAACTTGTGATCCATGTCCGCAACATCCTCAGCATCAAGCCATGCATCCTTGGAGTTACCTCCCGCATCAATACCAAGGAACAACACACGTCCCGCATACGGATCAGGGTATACGTCAGGCATATACACAAACGCAGTCTCAGTATAAAGCCCCTCATCGTTGACATAGATGGCATCGCCACCCTCGTCGTATCCGCCAGAACCAAAACAGTCACACTGCAAATGCTTCTGGATATCCCGCCAGTCACCTACTTCTACGTTCTCAATCGTCTTGAGATATGGATCAACCAATACACCTTTCATTACTTCACTCCTACCAATGCAGTTAGATGGAACATACTCACATCGAAACCAGACTCAAACTTGCCACGATTACAACGCTTGTATGTCAGTTGCTCACACCATGAGTCCCATAACTTCTCAGTACTCCGGTTACCCTTACATATGCTGATGTAGTTGTCGATCTTCTTCAACTTGGTATCCACCTTGGCACTCTTGATAAACTGTACATCCTTGGGCGACACCTTGTGGAATCGTCTGAGGTTATGCACATCGATGCACCCCACTCGACCGAACATCATCTGCATCACGAACCCTGCCTTAGCCATACCAAGACCGGGAACCATCGTCAGCCTCAGCATCATCATACGATCACGCTCCTGCTTCTTACGCATGTCGCCCCAGTCCCCACGCCACATGTCCATGAGGTCACTGTACAGATCCTCACGGTTCTCAAGCAGGTACTCAAGGGTCTGCTGTTTGAGACCCCACACATGCTTGGACGCTAGCCCATACCTACGATAATCCTCCATTTGTTTGGACATCGTGTGGAATGGAGTCTTGATAGACAACACAACAAACATAATTCCATCTTGCATATGCAATGCAGACTTCTGCATATATGCGTTGATGACTGGATTTACTTCACGAAAGCTCATGATTGAATCTCCTCAATTTCTGTTAAACGCTCTTGACATTTGCGAGCGCGTATCTGATACCACTCATTACCGCCCATCATACTGAACAACTCGTATGCCGTCTCGTAATTCCTACGAGCCAACGACATATAGCCACCTTCCAAGTCACCCTGTGCCTCGCTGAAGAACGACTCGGCAATGAATGATACTTGACTCTCAGTAAGATCTTTAAGATCAAACAACTTACATTCAACTTTCATAATGACTCCTTAGTCATGACTAAACTCGTTACCGTAGGCGACTCGTCATCGCCCCGTACTACTATGACAGATCTTGTCATATAAAGTTCCCTACACCTCGTATACAGCGACAACTTGTTGCCAATCTACCTCATGCAACTCGCTATCATCATGGTACAGATGCTTAAACACACGCGCAGAACCATCACCAAACTCGACACATACCTTGTCAGTGAATGATACATCAGGAAACTTATGCACCCAGACTTCAGTGTCCATCTCATTACGATGCCACTCTCGTCTCATTAACTCTCGCTCAACACGAGGATCATCACCCCATTCCATTACTCACCTCTACTGTGGTCATACACCACATAACTCGCCATCATAATGAGACCAATCAGGGAACACCCAAGACCAATCATCATCCCTTGTATTGAAGCAGACTCGTCAATCAATCCAAGTCCACTGAACAACAGGAACATGCCAAGCATGCCCATCAACGCAAACACTACGCGCATCACTCGTCACCTCTTTGTTTTATTGAGACATAAAAAAAGGGGGCTTTCGCCCCCCGTCGATTAGGCCGCCTCAGACTTCTTGGCTTGTGCTATTGCTAGCAGTTCAAGCGCAACATCCTCAGCGTCCGCCCCCAAAATGTCAGCCAGTAATCCGGCTTTGTCGTGGGTATCCTTGTCCTTCAGTATTTCGATCAACTCCTTGAAGCTAACCGCACCTGAAGCCTTTTTCATATCCTCAGACTTCTGCACCTCTGTCGATGCGTCTGGCTGAGTCTTTGAACTTGGCTCTGTCTTTCCTTCATCACCTGCTCGAACAGCCTTGTATAGCTGAGACAGAGATCCAGACTTTTTAGCCTTGTCCTTAAGAACCTTCCGATTATCAGCAGTCTTGGCAAACTCCAACACTCCCTTAGTCTGGCTCTTATAGGTGCTAGCTGTTGACTCCTTAATGATTCCCGATTCTTTCCACACCTTGGCGCATTCAGTTAGAAACGCTTCGATGTTCATATCGTTGACCTTTGGGGACATATCCTCAACTGCAGTCATTAGTGACTCCACTTGTGAAGCCTTGGCTTGCGCCTCAGCAACAAACGAACATGCATATGCAACAGCGATATCATTGACCTTAGTCATGACTAAACTCCTTAAGTAACTATGTTAATAAACAAACACGCAGGGGCTACCTGCATAACCGTTAGACAAGCCTTGTCGAATAAAGTTCCAAACTATTTTCGCAAATAGGAATCATTCGCATTTAGAGTTTCTCTTCCTTGTCGTCTCTTTAGTCATGACTAAACAGATGCGCTTGTGTGTGACTCTTTAGTCATGACTAAACAGATGCCCCCTTGTGTCTCTTTTTATAGGTGTGGGGTCTTTCTCTTATGTCTGTCTAGTGGGTGCTAGTGGGTACTGCTTAGACACACACACTTCACCTGTATAGAAACGCTTCAATCTAAACAGGCCTACCCTGCCCTATCCCGCCGGAGGGGGGTGTAGTCCTCACGCGTATATACAGATCCTGCTTAGACACAAAAAAAGGTTAATTTAGAATTATAAAAAATAATAATAATTCATAGTATTATAATAGGTGTATACTATTAGACTATTTAGTTCTAAGTATCTTGTTTTTATAACTAAAAAGTGCCTCTGCGGAGTAATCAGCACTGCTGAGACCCGCTGAAGAAAAAAGAAATACTACAATCTGTACTGTTTGTACTAAAAGTACTTGACATTTTCTTAAAAGTATGCTACAATAATACCACTTAAAAGAAACGCAAGAGAAAATATTATACTCTTTATACAAATATCATACTCTTGAGATAATACGCAAGAGAATTATTATCTTTAAATTATAATTTCATTTGCGTTTCTTGTTGTGTAACTACATAGAGTACAGGATGACTGAGAATACTCAACCTAAAAAGCGTGGAAGACCCCGTAAGGAACTTGTTGAGTCCAAAAAGGATGGCAACAGAGGTAAACGAGGTCGTCCTCCCGGCGATGCCGCTATCATCAATGAGTATAAAGCTCGTATGTTAGCATCACCAAAGTCTCAAAAGGTGTTGGATTCAATTATGGATGCCGCACTAAACGATGAGCATAAGAATCAAGCGGCGGCGTGGAAGATATTGATGGATCGTATGTTGCCTGTAAGTTATTTTGAGAAAGACAAAAACAATATTGGGCGTTCTGCTGTGTCTATTACCATTAAAGGTGTAGGTGGCGAGACTATAATCACAAATGATGAGGATATCATTGATGTTACCCCCGAATCGGATTGAACAGATTAAAGAAGACCTTGTTCGTCATGAGGGATACGTCACTGAAATCTATTTATGCTCTGAAGGCTACCCTACGTTTGGTATTGGTCACCTTGTATGCGCTGACGACATGGAGTATACATGGCCTGTTGGGACACCAGTGACAGACGAACGTATCCTTCAAGTATTTCATGATGATTGTCAAGAAGCAGTCGAAGAAGCAGAGCAAGTGGTTGATGATTTATATGCTCACCCTAGCGATGTGATTCGTGTGTTGGTTAACATGGTGTTTAACTTAGGTCGTCCACGGTTATCTAAGTTTAAGAATATGCTTGCGGCTGTCAATGCGAATGATTATCATTTAGCTGCAGAAGAAATGATTGACTCTAAGTGGTATCGCCAAGTAGGTCGCCGTAGTGAAGAACTTGTAGAGATAATGCGTGGAGCTTAATGTTGAGTTGCTTCCTTGGCAACAGGAAGTCTTTAACGATCCAACACGATTCAAGATTGTAGCGGCAGGGCGGCGTACTGGTAAGTCTCGTCTAGCCGCTTGGCAGTTGATTATCTATGGACTGCAAACAAACCGTGGTCATGTGTTTTATGTTGCGCCGACTCAGGGGCAGGCTCGTGACATTATGTGGTCTACTCTGTTAGAGTTAGCGCATCCTGTTATCAAGACATCCCACATTAACAACTTGCAAATCACTCTCATTAACGGTTGCACTATCTCACTGAAGGGTGCTGACAGACCAGAGACCATGCGAGGCGTATCCCTTAAGTTCCTTGTTATGGACGAATATGCGGATATGAAGCCTAGTGTGTGGGAACAAATCTTACGTCCTGCGCTTGCTGACCAAAAAGGTGAAGCCATGTTTATTGGTACGCCAATGGGTCGTAACCACTTCTATGATTTGTACTCGTATGCAGAGATAGGTGATGATCAATCGTATAAGGCGTGGCATTTTACATCGTATGATAATCCTCTCCTTGACCCTAAAGAGATTGACACTGCCAAAAAGTCAATGTCGAGCTATGCGTTCCGACAGGAATTCCTTGCAAGCTTTGAAGCAATGGGTTCTGAAATCTTTAAGGAAGACTGGATACAGTTTGACAAGGATGAGCCTGAAAGTGGAGATTTTTACATTGCGGTTGACCTTGCGGGTTTTGCTAATGTTGAAAGTGCTACAAAGTCTAAAAACAAAAAGCTTGACCAAACAGCTATCGCCATCGTCAAAGCCAACGAAAACGGATGGTGGATAGCAGACATTGTTCATGGTCGGTGGGACATCAAGAAAACGGCTAAAAAGATCTTTGATGCTGTTGAGCGTTACCGTCCTATCGCTGTAGGAATTGAACGTGGAGCGTTAAAGAACGCTGTGCTACCATACCTTACAGACATCATGAAATCATCTCAAAGATTTTTTAGAGTTGAAGAGTTGACACATGGAAATAAGAAAAAAACTGATCGTATTGTTTGGGCGTTGCAAGGACGTTTTGAACATGGGCAAATAACATTAAACAAAGGTGATTGGAACTCTCAGTTTATGGATGAGTTGTTTCAGTTTCCTAACCACCTTGTGCATGATGACTTAATTGATGCACTGGCATATATTGATCAACTTGCTAAAGTATCGTACTACTACGATTACGAAGAAGATGAATTTGAAATACTAGACCCCGTAGCAGGATATTAACATGCAATATGAAAACGTAGATGATCAAACAAACACGCTAGAAGGTTGGGTCATTAATAAATGCAATCAATGGCGTGATCATTATGATTCAAACTATTCTGAAAAGTTTGATGAATACTATAGACTATGGCGTGGTATCTGGGCTTCTGAAGACACAATGCGCTCTTCAGAGCGATCACGTATTATTTCCCCTGCGCTTCAACAAGCAGTAGAATCTGCTGTTGCGGAAGTAGAAGAAGCTACTTTTGGACGTGGCAAGTGGTTTGATATTAAAGATGACTATCAAGACCAACAAAAAGTTGACATTCAATTTTTACGTAATCAACTAGATGAAGACTTGCACTATGTTGCATCACGAAAAGCAATTGCTGAATGTATTTTAAATGCGGCTGTATTTGGCACAGGCATTGGTGAAATTATAGCAGAAGAAATAACAGAATTTAAACCTGCTACTCGTCCTGTAATGGATGGAGCAATGCAAGCAGTTGGAGTTGAAGAAGCACAACGCACAGTTTTTAAATTGCGTCCTGTGATGCCACAAAACTTTTTAATTGATCCAGTAGCTACATCTATTGACGAAGCTCTTGGTGTAGCTATTGATGAATTTGTTCCAATGCACCAAGTCATAAGGTTACAAGAGCAGGGTATTTATACTAATGTTTCAATAACTCAGGCTTCTCCTGATGTTGATCTTGAACCAGATCAAGACTTTACTATTTATAATGACGACAAAGTACGTTTAACAAAATACTATGGATTTGTTCCTCGTGAGTTGTTGTATGCAAATAATGAAGAAGTTAAATTATTAGCTGAAGAAGAAACCAGTGAATACGTAGAAGCTATTGTAGTAATTGCAAATAACGGAACATTACTAAAAGCTGATGAAAATCCTTATATGATGCAAGATCGCCCAATTGTAGCTTTTCCTTGGGATGTTGTACCTAGCCGTTTTTGGGGACGTGGTATTTGCGAAAAAGGGTACAACGCACAAAAAGCACTTGATACTGAACTGAGAGCACGAATTGACGCACTTGCGCTTACTGTACACCCTATGCTTGCTGTTGATGCTTCACGTCTTCCTCGTGGAAGCAAGTTGGAAGTTAGACCCGGCAAGGCCATCCTTACGAACGGCAATCCCTCAGAAATCTTACAGCCGTTTAGATTTGGAAGTCTTGACTCCAACACATTTAACCAAGCGGCTAATCTCCAACAAATGGTTCAAATGGCAACTGGAGCTATTGATGCGGCAGGCATTCCCGGAAGTATTAATGGAGAATCTACAGCCGCAGGTATTTCAATGTCACTAGGCGCAATTATTAAACGTCATAAACGTACATTAATTAATTTTCAAGAAGCATTTTTATTACCATACGTAACTAAAGTTGCTCATCGTTATATGCAGTTTAGCCCTGAGTTGTATCCTGTACGTGACTATAAATTTGTACCATCATCATCTCTTGGCATTATTGCTCGTGAATATGAAGTAACTCAACTTGTTCAGTTATTGCAAACAATGAGTCCTGAGTCTCCAATGTATCCAATGTTAATTGAATCAATTGTTGACAACATGAACTTAAGTAACCGCGAACAAATTATTGAAGGACTACGTCAAGTAAACCAACCTAACCCGCAACAACAACAAATACAACAAGCGGCTATGGAAATGGAAATGACACAAAAGCAATCAACCATTCAAAACATCCAAGCTCAAACTGCAGAAATTATGTCTCGTGTACAGCAGAACTCTGTTGAAACAGAACTGTTACCAATTGAAGTGATGGGTAAAATTACTGATCCTGAAGAGGTAGACTTTAAACGTAGAGTTGAGTTAGCTAAATTGTTACTAAAAGAACGTGACATTGAAGCTAATAATGAAATTGTTAAAGCACAAATGAGAAGTTCAGATGCAAGTAACTAAACAAGAACTAGACAAAGTTTTAATTGAATTAAATAAAATTTTAGTAAGTTTAGATAATCGATTACAGGTTCTTGAAAAAACTCGTACTACAAGAAATACAAAAAGTCAAGCAAAAGACTTGACAAAAGAATAAATTTGTGGTATAATATTTGCATCTAAATTAAGGAGAAACTCTATTGAGTCCTGAAGATGAAGTTTATTATGAAAACTATCTTGGCTTGTTTATTCATCCCGGTTGGAAACAATTTGTAAATGAAGCTCAAGAACTCTTAAATGCTTATAGTATTGAAGAAATTAAAAACGAACAAGAATTATTTTTTGTCAAAGGACAACGTAGTTCACTTTTAAACATTACTCGTTTTGAGACAGGAATAAAAAATGCAATTGACATGGAGGCGGATAGTGATTCGTCGATATGATTTCAAATGCATAACTTGTAACCACATAGAAGAGCAATGGATAGATTCTAATGATTTATTCACAACTTGCTTTGAATGTGGTGACACCGCACAGCGGATAATCTCAAGTGTATCTTCACATTTCAAAGGCACAGGGTGGCCTGATGCTGATGATGCGTGGGCTAAAGATCACGAGAGAGCCGCTAAAAATTAATATATCCATAATGCTACGGCACGGAGTTTAACAATATGGCACGTTTTATAGATGAGAGTCCCGAAGAACTAGATCCAGAGGAAACATTCTCACCTTTAGAAGAAGAACAGACACCTGAAGAGGGACAACCTGCAGAACCTGAAGAAATTCAGGAAGCCCAAGAAGATCCAATTCCCGAAAAGTATCAAGGCAAAGACATTAAAGATGTTGTCAGGATGCATCAGGAAGCAGAAAAACTTTTGGGTAAACAATCTTCTGAAGTTGGAGAACTGCGAAAGATCGTTGACGATTTCGTTAAGACTCAGCTTGAAAAAGCCACTAGCCCACAACAACAAGACGAAGAAAAGATCGACATTTTTGACGATCCTGACAAGTACATTGAGCACAAACTAGCGAATCATCCTAAGCTTAAAGAAGCGGAAGAAATTTCCAAATCCATGAAGCAACAGGAAATCCTAAACAAACTTCAAATTAATCATCCAAATTTTCAAGAAATTTTACAAGATGAAAAGTTTGCAGAATGGATTACAAATTCAAAAGTTCGTACTGAATTGTATCAACGTGCAGATCAACGCTTTGATTATGATGCCGCTGATGAACTTCTTACATCGTGGAAGGAACGTCAAAACATTGTAAAAGAAACAACTGAAATGCAAGAAACAGATCGTAAGCGTCAACTAAAATCTGCTTCTACAGGAAATGCAAAAGGTTCAGGTGAAACACCAAGTCGTAAAATCTATCGTCGTGCTGATATTATTAAACTTATGCAAACTGACCCAAAGCGTTACACGCAGTTACAGCCTGAAATTATGGCGGCATACGCAGAGGGTCGTGTCAAATAGTGTTAAGGAGAAATTAACATGGCACTAGGTACTAACCACGTCACCAATACTACGGCGGCAACTTTCATCCCCGAAATTTGGTCTGACGAAATTATCGCGGCCTACGAGAAATCACTCGTATTGGCTAATCTTGTAAACCGTATGCCAATGACAGGCAAGAAGGGTGACACATTACACATCCCTAAGCCTACTCGTGGCGATGCATCTGCTAAAGCGGCTTCAACTCAGGTCACACTGATTGCGGCTACTGAGTCAGAAGTGCAAGTCACTATCGATCAACACTACGAATATTCTCGTTTGATCGAAGACATTACTGACGTGCAAGCTCTTGCTTCACTGCGTCAGTTCTACACATCTGATGCAGGATATGCCCTTGCAAAGCAGGTTGACACCGACTTGTTCGCACTCACTAAGTCATTTGGTGATTCAGATGGTGCTGACTTTGTACACAGCAACTCGTTCTTCATGGACGCTTCTACAAACTTGACAGCTTACGCTGTTGATACTGTTGCGGCGGCTGATGTCTTTACTGATGTTGGTTTCCGTGAAGCTATTAAAGAACTAGATGATAACGATGTTCCTATGGATCAACGTTTCCTAGTTGTACCCCCATCAGTAGTTGAAACCATTCGTGGTATTGACCGCTACAACTCATCTGATTTTGTATCAGGTCAGCCAGTAGTAAACGGCAACATCGGTACATTGTATGGTATCGACATCTACGTCTCAACTAACTGCCCGGTTGTAGAAACTGCGGCAAATAACTCTGCGGGCGGAGAACTCAAAGCAGGTGTCTTAGGTCATCGTGACGCTATGGTATTTGCAGAACAGTTAGGTGTTCGCTCACAGACTCAGTACAAGCAAGAGTATCTTGGTGACTTGTTCACTGCAGACACTCTGTACGGCGTAAAAGTTTTACGTCCTGAGTCTGCACTCTGCTTAGTATTTAACTCCTAAGCAACTGAGGGGGTCTACATGGCCCCCTTTCCTAATTCTTGACTGGAGATTTCAATGGCAATCTTTCGTGGTACAGGTAGTGCAAGTAGCACATCAGATCAAGCGACTATTGATACAGTAACAACTAAATCTAATGAAGCCGCAACGTCTGCAACCAATGCCGCATCTTCAGCTACTGCCGCCGCTAGCAGTGCAACATCAGCGGCATCCTCAGCAACAACAGCAACAACACAAGCTACCAATGCCGCTACCTCAGCATCTAATGCCGCTACTTCAGAAACTAATGCGGCGGCTAGTTTTGATAGTTTTGATGATCGTTACTTAGGTGCAAAGTCTTCTGACCCATCGACAGATAATGATGGTGATGCTCTTTTAACAGGTGCGCTGTATTTTAACTCTACTGCTAATGAAATGCGTGTCTATACTGGGTCAGCATGGGTAGTTTCATTTGCATCGCTTAGTGGAGCTTTAATTAACTCTAACAACCTATCTGATGTAAGTAATGCAACAACTTCAAGAAGCAACCTAGGACTTACAAGTCAAGCTCTTGTTACTGATTTGACAGCAGAGACCTCAATTGCTGATGATGATCAAATAATTATTTCTGATACTTCTGCGTCTGCTTTGCGTCGAATGACTAAAGCTAATTTTGTTTCAGGGCTAATCTCTGGCACAGAAATTTCTAATGTTGTTGAAGACACAACTCCACAACTTGGCGGCAATCTTGACACCAACGGTAACGACATTGTAACGACAAGCAACGCAGATATTGACCTTGCGCCTAACGGTACAGGTAAGGTAGTTGTTAAAGGTAATACAAACCCCGGTACTGTTGTATTAAACTGTGAATCTAATAGTCATGGTCAAACAATTATTGCACAGCCACACAGCGCAAGCGTTACCAACACATTAACACTTCCTGCAGGCGGCAATCAAGAAATAGTTGGCACAGCGGCTACGCAAACACTAACTAATAAAACTCTAACCAGTCCTACCATTGATTTGTCCGCTGTTACTTCTTCAGGTGACTTAGCCGTTGCTAATGGAGGCACTGGTGCTTCTGATGCGGCTACGGCTAGAACAAACCTAGGGCTAGTCATTGGCACAAACGTACAAGCTTTTGATGCAACGATTGTTGTTGATGCTGACATTGGCTCAACTGTACAGGCGTTCGACGCTGACACAGCCAAGACAGACGTTGCACAGACGTTCACAGCAGGACAGCGAGGCACAGTCACAGCAGAAAATGACGGTAGCTTTGACTTAAACACAGGCAATCACTTCACTTGTACACCCACTGGAGCGATTGACTTGCTGTTCACAAACGAGACTGCGGGTCAGTCTGGCATGATCCTGCTGACCAACACCACACCACAGACCATTACAGTGGACGTTGACGTACACCTGAGTGCGGCAGACCTCACAGCAATCAATGCGGCAGGAACGTACCTGATGTCGTACTACTGCCCTGACGGGACTAACGTGTTCCTGAGTACAACTCCTGCGCTGACTGAGGGTAGCTAATGTCTATTATCAACGGATCAGCGATGCAAGGAGCCACACGAGGCTTCTATCCTAAGACCATTGAAGGATCGCTACGGTTTAACGATGATGACTCTGCGTACTTATCTGCAACTCATGCTGATGGTGGCGAAGCTACTTATACATTGTCACTATGGGCTAAACGCTCAACTTTAGGAATTTCTGACGCTCATATCTTTGGATCAATCGGAAACTCTGGCGATGATTATGAATTGATTCGCTTCAATTCTAGCGATCAAATAAACTGGCAATTGCGAGATAATACGCTTCAAGGCAATGTTACAACTAATGCTGTATTCCGTGATACTTCAGCGTGGTATCACCTTGTTTTTTATAGGTCAGGGTCAACTGTAAAGATTTACGTTAATGGTGTTGAGCAATCAATAACAACTGGAACAGCTTTTAGTGCAACAACTCAGTGGGCAAACAATAATGCTTATGAAGTAAGATTTGGTGTTCGCACTGATAACGCCAGTGGAAAATATGACGGCTACCTAGCCGAAGTCTTCTTCATTGACGGTACAGCCCATAACGCTGACGCTTTCGGTGAAACCAAGAACGGTGTGTGGGTTCCGAAGGACATTACAGCCACAGACTTCACAATGGGTACAAATGGTTTTCACCTGACGTTCCAAGACGATACAGAGGTTGAGGCGTTCAATACCACCCTCCATCGTGGAAACGGCGGCACACAGTCGATCACTGGTATGGGTTTTGCTCCAGATTTTGTTTGGATTAAGAACAGAGATAACGCAGACAACCACTATTTGTTTGATGCTGTTCGTGGTGCATTTAACGGATTAAACTCTGACACTACATCAGCAGAAGTAAATAGCAGTAACGATTTATCTAGCTTTGACTCTGACGGCTTTAGTATTGGCTCTGATGGTGGCATGAATAGATCAGGCCAAGCCTATGTTGCTTGGGGTTGGAAAGCAGGTGGCGCACCTACCGTTGACAAC
>Ga0208150_1000084_pt1 | contig 35410 bp, 48 predicted proteins | sample DEB08_DNA_8_FD_184534 | JGI IMG/M metagenome (GOLD analysis project Ga0208150, IMG submission 184534) | Aqueous microbial communities from the Delaware River and Bay under freshwater to marine salinity gradient to study organic matter... | ecosystem: Environmental > Aquatic > Marine > Coastal ...
ACATCTGGATAGATATCGTGTCAAAGTTTAGACTGATCGAAAAACGTTGGAGCACAAATTTTGAGAAATATGTTTTTGTTTTATCAAACCCAAGCAAATATTTTGAGAAGGTATGTAAGGAATTTTTTCCTGACTTGAATTATGTTGTGATGCCAAAAGACGAAACTTGGAGGTTCAGCCACTTGATCGTACCCTCACTTAGCAATCATAAAGACGGTATATTAACTCCTCACATGCCCCCATGGATAAGGCATCTTGGAAATCTTGTCAAAGACAAGGGTACTAAAGCACACAGGAAAATAGTAGTCACAAGGGAAAACGCACAGAACAGGAACATTCAAAACAAGGAACAAATGCTGATGGCACTCAAAGGTTGGGAAACTGTGGACCTAGATACCATGTCAATAAAAGAACAGGTACAAACTTTTGCCGAAGCCACACACATAGTATCACCACACGGTGCTGGACTTACAAATGTACTATGGTGTGAAGAGGGCACAAAGATCTATGAACTGACACACGAAGCCTTTTTCGGCAAGAAAGTTTATCCGGTATTATCAAAGCACTTGGGATTGAAGCACACAGTATTACTATGTGATACAGTTCCACTCAAAGGACCAAAACCAAAAAATAAAAAATCAAAAGATATGGTAGATCTAAAAATAGATGTGCCAAAACTTATCGAGTTACTCGATTAGTCCTGACAGGTCAGGTTTGACTTCGGGATACATTTTTTTCAACTTGCCCCAAATCTTTACTTGCCTTTTGTGTTTCTTTCCGCCTGCACAATGTAGGAAGTACACGTTGTCGTAGTCATAACGTTCACCATTGTTTTTGTGATTGAATTTTTTATCCATGTCTAAGAGTGGCACATCGCTGTCGACTATACAGGAATTTAGGAACATACCATCATCGATCCTATCATCTTTGATGTCTTTATACTTCTCTACCCAAGGCAACATAAATTCAGTATTGACCTTGTTCAATATCATCACGCCAGGCTGTACAAACCTTTTTGCTATCTGTTCGCCTGTGTAGTTGTCAGCCAAAGGATTTACACGTTGGTTGTGCTTGGCCCCTTCTGGTCCTGCGTTCCTAAACTTTGGATAATATGCTGTCTTTAATTTGTTGTCCTCATCAGGATACTTCTCAAATATATTTGGTGCGTGTGGTAATGCTATGACATCGCTGTCAACGTACATGATCTGATCATAGTCATCCCACCAACTCCTATCCGTCCACAGGTCAAATCTCTCCCAAGTAGGATGTTTGAACCCTAACTTTGGTTCGGTGATCCTGAGGTAATCCAAATTAAATTTTTCGCAGTACAGTTTGAAACTGTGCCTGCTGTACTCCTCCATGGGACTGGGTTTGAGATTGTTAAACTCAGGTTGCGAATATTTTTGTATGTCTATATAATATTGAATAACCAAGTTTCTCATCGATAACTATTTACGATTATGTTTTATTGTGTACGAACAGAAAGAGCCAACACCGAAAAATACATTGAATCAATAGCAAGAGGCGTATCAGGCAAAATTGTCAATTACCAAGACGCAATGAACACTGACTGTACAAAAGTCGCCTTCATGGGAGTTCTCAGAGGCACAAACATTGTGTACAACTGGGCCAAAGAAAACAAAAAAGATTTCTACTACATAGATAGACCTTACTGGGGCGAGAGCAGGGGGACACCATATTGGATGAGATGTGTGAAAAACGAACACGTAAAGACATCACACGAGACAAGACCCGATGATCGATACAAGAAATATTACAAAGGTGATCCTATACATCCTTACCACAAAAACGGAAAATATGTTTTAGTTGTGCCGCCAAGTCATAGCATGGCGTTACACTTCAATGCTCCAAACTGGTTAGAGCAAACCATGGCAACACTGAAAGCAAACACAGACAGAGAAATTATAGTAAGAGAGAAACCTTACAATCCAAAAAGTTATCTAGACGAGCAAGGAAGGATGTTGCCGGGACCTAGTGAAAACAAACAACCCGAGAAACCTTTTGAATGGGATCAGGTACACGCTGTGGTTACTTTCAACAGTTCGATAACAATAAAAGCACTGCACAACGGTGTGCCTTGCTTCAGCAATTTTGAAAACCCGTGCGGGCAGATATGTGAATCAGATTTCAGTAAAATAGAAACTCCAATTTATGCTGACAGAGAGCCTGTGTTCTACAGCCTCGCTTATGGTCAGTTCACTCAGGAAGAGTTTCGTAACGGTTGGGCATTAAGTATACTAGATGGACGTTGAGATATTCAGAAGAACAGTAAAAGACCGTAGACGTGGTGCGAGTTATGAACTACTGCAACACATGGCCGAAGGAATAAGGGCATGTGGTGATAATCCTATAATGGTAAACGAACACAAGACAGGAGAGTGGACGGACAACGAAATGGAGCCAACAGCAAAAATAGGTTGTATGTTTGGGTACGGTGGATCAAATCAGATGCACCACACAAAAGGTCGTAGAAGAGACCTTGTAGAGCGTGCCAAGAAAAAAGGCATTCATATTATCACATTTGACGGTGGAATACTTTCAAGTTTTGGAAATACAATAACACATCCTAAACATCACTGGCGTGTGAGTTTGTATTCGCCAATGAACAACGGCAACTTCCTAAGTGACAACTCACCACCTGATAGATGGGAGATGATGAAGAACTTATGGGATATAAAATACGAACCATGGAGGAAGTCAAATCAGGAAGACCCAATATTGTTTGTGTTGCAACCAAAAGACAACTGGAGTATGAACAATTTAGATCCTGTTGAGTGGTTCCACAGTGTGTATGAAAAGATTAGACCCGCAACAGATAGACCGTTTTTGATACGCCCACACCCTAATCACATGGCACACATAGAAGAACGTATCAAAGAATTTCCCGAAGAATGCAAAGTTATAATAGGACAAAAATTCTTCAGCGGTGACGAGAAAAAATATTACAGATTCAATTTCCAGGAAGCAATCGCAAATTGTCATGCAGTCGTGACGCACAATAGTACTGCCAGCATTGACAGTTGTGTGAGAGGAATACCAACATTCGTCACATCTGATTTGGCAATTTGTTGGGACGTTGCAAACAAGGATCTTAATAACATAGAGACTCCTGAGTATCCCGAAAGAGACCAATGGGTGCATGACATTGGGTACAAGCAATGGACGGAAAAAGAAATAAGGGATGGCACAGTGTTCAAAAGATTCAAAGAGAAGTTAGGATTATAATGTGTGGCATATACGGCATAACTGCAAGTGATCAAAAATTTATTAATGATTACATGCATCTCTGTAAACACAGAGGTCCAGACGGTGGGCAAAAAATTGAAATCGTAAACAAGAAATCAGGCAACGCAGTGACGTTGGGTCACAATCTCCTAAGTATAATGGCCGAGCCAGGAAAATCACAACAGCCATGGAGGACACCAAAGTACAACTATCTGGTATACAATGGCGAGATATTCAATTATTATGAACTCAAAGAAAAATATAAAGAGTTCACGGACACCACAGGTTGCGACACCGAACTACTTGCTTGGGGACTAGATAAATTTGGATTATCGTTTATTGACGAAATAGATTCTATGCATGGCTTTGCTTACTATGAAGTTGACAAAGATAGAATAACACTGAGCAGAGATCATGCAGGAGTCAAACCTGTGTACTATGCAGAAATCAGCGAGGGACTAGTATTTGGCTCTGAAATAAAAGGAATGCTAGACAAAGTTCCTAATAGCAGAAAAATAGATAATCTTGCTGTCAGTTTTATGGCAAGAACTGGGATCAATGCTTTACGTAATACTTTCTTTACAGGAATTAAAAAATTACTAGCGGGCGAAACAATAGTGTATGACATAGCCTCTAAAAAAATTATACAAACACACAGAGTCCACATTAGACCCACGAGTAACAAAAAATTCAATGAGGAAGAATTCAGAAAAAAAGTCAAAAAGACAGTAGAAATGTGTTCTATTGGTAGGAGAAAGATTGGTGTATTTTTGAGCGGCGGTCTGGATTCTAGTATAGTAGCATATGAGCTCAAACAATTAAAAGGCGAGGCTAATACATTCACAAACAGGATGGAGCCCAATGTACAAGCAGACGAAGACTATAACAGTGATGCTAATTGTGCCAGCATACTTGCACAACAGAATAATTTCAATCACAAGGAAGTTGTTATAACACCCGAGACGTTTATAGATAATTGGGACGACAGCATATACTATATGGAGCAACCTGTATACAATCCCAGTATGTCAATGTACTGTGCGACAAACAAATTTTTATCAGATAATGAAGTTATTGTTACAATGGCAGGTGACATGGGAGACGAGATACTTGCAGGATATCCAAAATATTGGAAAATGAAAAATCAACCTTGGCTAGAAAAACAAATAGGAAAACAAAAAATAGAAAGTTGGGATGATGTATTAATGCTCTGGTTAAAAAGAATCAAACGTCCGTTGCAGTTAACTGAGAATCCCGTAAGTGACGAAAAACTGATAGACGAATTCCGGAAGTGCTATTCAGGAGAATTATGGAATAGTGAAGACCCGATTGGATCATACATGGCGTTAGATTGTGTTGCACAAGTCCCGGAAGAGATGTTCAGCAGAAATGACAAGTACGGGATGGCATACAGCATGGAAGGACGTTTTCCGTTAGCCACTAAAATGTTCATGCAATATTGTATGAGTATGCACACTGATCTTAAACTAGGTCCTGATAAAAGTGATACAAAGTCTTTTATTAAGAAAGCGTATCTAGGTAAGTTACCAAACGAGATTATTAACAAAATGAAAACCGGATGGACTGTTCCTGTTGGACACTGGCTTTCCACTAGTGCTAGTGCCAAATTAAATAATTTCTACAAAGGCAGGACAGGTGAAAACTCTAAACTGGATGTGGTAAAGGCCAGTCAAAAGGCCGGAAAGGCATTGATCCCAGCGTGGATGGTCAGTGACTGGATTAAAAAATACAGCATGACTAGGTAGATTAAATATCAATATTATGAAAATAAAAGTCATCACATCGTACAAACCCGGAACATGGGAATCATATGCCAAGAAAGGAATAGAGTCAATGGCTGAACAATTTCCAAAAGAAGTTGACATAGTTGTGTATGCTGAGGAACCTAAACCCCATTGTGATCATGAAAGAATAACATGGATCGATCTAAACAGTGCAGAACCGGAACTGTTCAAATTCAAAAATAAACACAAAGATGATCCCGTGGCAAACGGAGAATTACAAGAAATCGAAGGCGGTGTGAGACGCCCTGCCGAACTACAAACCAAAGGAGGCATGGACAAGAACAAAGGCTCTTATCTGTGGGCCGCTGTGAGATTTTCAAACAAAGTGTTCTGTGTTGTGAATGGCGTGCGTAATTCAAAAGATTATGATTACGTGGTGTGGATAGATGCAGACACATTCACATTTAGGCCTGTACCTTTAGATTTTTTTAAAAAATTATTGCCCACAGACACCATGGTAACATACCTAGGCAGAGAGAATCCAAAATTGAACGACGGTGGAAAATATCCTGAATGTGGATTCGTTGGATACAACATGAAACATCCTGAGATACTAAATTTTGTAGATGAATGGGAACAACTGTACGTGACCGACGAAGTGTTCAATCTATTGGAATGGCATGACAGTTACGTGTTCTGGCATCTCACTAAGAAGTACAGGAAAGAAAAAAACATCACAGTCAACGACATAGGATACTGGATAGGTGTGAAAGGACATCATGTGTTCGTCAACAGTGAACTTGGATTGTACATGGACCACATGAAGGGAAAGCGTAAGAAACACGGAACCAGTGGTAGGAACGATCTACGTGCCAACCCAAACGCACCAGCAGATATAATGTCTGTTGACTATTGGAAAAAGGTACCACCATCAATATGAAGATAGAAGCATGGCCCAAACACGGTCCACTGAACAGCAAAACGATCTTTAAAAAATTTATAGAGTCAATACAGAAGGCCGGTGACGAAGTAATAGTCAACAGGGAAACCAACGCGGACGTGGCAGTGATATGGAGTGTGCTGTGGAGAGGCCGGATGCAAAGTTATAAAAGTGTGTGGGATCGATACAGGAAACAAGGAAAACCAGTCATAGTGATAGAAGTGGGCGGATTGCGTAGGAATCTCAGTTTCAAGATTGGAATAAATGGCATCAACAGAGATGCCGACTTTGCCAATGAAAAGTTTGACGAAAAACGTTGGCCTTTGTTCAAGCACGAACTAAGACCATGGAATCCCACAGGTGACCTCATTGTGATATGCGGACAACATGATGCATCAGAACAGTGGAAGGGACTGCCAAAGATGTCACAATGGATTGAACAACAGATAAAAGAAATTCGCAAGTACACCACAAGGCCCATACTAGTGAGACCTCATCCTAGAAACGTAATTACATTTGATGAGGACAAATTTAAGAATGTCAAGGTGAGATTACCAAAGAGAGATTATAGGACATATGATGACACAGATTTCAAAGTCACACTGGAAAGAACATGGGCTGTGATCAATCATTCCAGTAACCCGGCTATGGAAGCAGTGATAAAAGGTATACCTGTGTTCGTATCAGAATCCAGCCTGTGCCACGATGTCGGGAACATCAAATTAATGGACATCAACACACCGGCCATGCCCAACAGGCTGACCTGGGCCAACAAACTGGCATACACGGAATGGTTCGAGGACGAGATCGAAAAGGGACTGCCATGGGCTAGAATAAAAGCAAGACTTGAGGAGAAATATCTAAGATGAACCATAAACCGGATATCACATCAATAGATAATTTAAAGTATATGTGGGAACTTTGTAGTCACCATTGGCAATCAACATGGGCAGATTATCAAAATCTATTTGAAGGGAAAACATGTGTTGACATAGGAATATGGAAAGGGTTGTTGAATGCTAAGGCAGAGAAACAGTTAAATTGCAAAACAAAAATAGGGGTGGAGCCCAGTTTCACACATCGTGCGGATTGTAAAAAAATCAATCCTCATACCAAACTTTACCCTTCTATAGATGATTTACCAGATGGTATATTCACGGACATCATACTGTTGCACGGAGTGATTTGGCTGATGGACAACTGGACACAAGAAATAAAAACTTTATTATCAAAGGTCAATTGCAAACACGTACATATTCGCAGTCCAAATCATGATACATATCCGATAAAAATGGAAAATGAACCCGATGACTATAGAAATTTTACCAAAAAAAAAATGAAATACTATAATGGTCCAACAATAAACGATATTGTTGAATTTTTTAGTACAGAAAATTATAGTGTAATAGATCGAAAGGAAACAAATGTAAATAGCACGATCGTGGTGTTTGAAAAAAAAATATGAAAACTATAAACATCGGCAAAAAAGGAATTGAACCTATCCAATGGGAAAAATACAAGGGCGAAGACGTATGCGTGAATACTACAATCAAGCAAGGCAAACGTTTCCGAGACATCCGATTTTATGAAGACAAAGTCAAAGCGGTGCCTCGAGGCAACGCTTATGTTATAGGCAATGGTCCTTCACGTAAGGAATTTGATCTTACAAAACTAAAGGCCACTGGACAGACTTATGGGTGCAATGCACTTTATAGGGATTTCATGCCGGACTTCATATTCTCTGTGGACACAAAGATGTCAATGCAGATGGTGGAGGACGAAGTGGGTTTGAAGACCGTACACTACGGACCAGCACTGGAAGTAAACAGGAAACAGAGCAAGGGCATGATACATCTCATACCACACAACCCACACTGGATATCGGGCAACGCCGCTTTCTGGACTGCGGGCGTACATGGACACAAAAACATCTACCTGATAGGATTTGATTTCAGAGAGTACGGCAAAGGAGAACTAAACAACATATATCAAGGAACAGATTGTTATGGTGAACGTAACGATGACAAAATATTTGAAGGATGGTTGAAACAGTTCAGAGACATGCTGAAGATGAGACCTTATGTTAACTACACAATAGTTCATGACAATCCACCCGAATACCTTAATCATCTACAGACAGGCACGGACTTAGGCAACAGTCGACTTATAACTTACGCTGAATTTGAAAAGGAATTAACACCTAGTTAGGCCTAGGCCTGCTAGTTTAAATTTGCTTCTCCATGCAAAGAAATTTGCATTGTGATTAGAATAAGGGTCTTTCAGCCAAGACATCTGATAAAGATGTACCATTTCGTGTGCAAGAGTCTCAATAAAATCTTTCCAAGTAGGAAACTTGCAATGAATTTCAATGTAATGAAACACTTCAGTTTTATCGTAAGGAATAATTCTTTGATCAAAAGTACCTTTTCTGCATTTTCTATTATCCCAGTCGGCCACGCATCTGCCCCAATCCTTGTGTAATTTTTTAATATGAATTGGAACTCTTGGTAATCTACTATTAAACAATCCTCTGTTTATTACACCAAACCAATGATAGGCTTGTTGCTCCGTGGGTCTGAAACCGACTTTGTTTTTATACCTAATGGCAGTATTTTCCAACTTTACTTTAAGTTGTTTTCTAACATTAACGCTTTTATTTTTGTACTTTTTCATGGTTGACTATATTACCAATTATGCTATAATATACTAATAATTACCTAAAATATCATGGATAAAATGCACACAGATTTGCCAAAAACTATTAACGAAGCACTCAAAATACTAGCATATAATGATTATTTTTGGGCAAATCCTAGCATGATAGGAAATACAGCCGTAATCAAGCCACACCCCAAAGACTACGAAACTGTGAGATCTCTAGCAGAGTCACAATATGCCTGGACAGAGAAACAGGCCAGACTAGCATTGGTCATACTCAAAAGATATCTGACCAAATTCCAAGCATACGGTATGGACATTAAGAATTTACTAGACAATCCACAATATGAAGATGACTTCCGTGTGATCAGTTTTGACAAGGTCATTGAGAAGTACACAGACGACGATAATATTGACAGGATAGAGATGAGATTTCCGTATCACAAAAAAGTGATACAATTGATACGTTGCATGAAAGACAAACGTGGCTTGCCAGGAATGTATGCCTTGTATGACGGTGAGAAAAAGAAATGGACATTCCAACACAGTGATGTCACTGCCTACTATCTCACACTGATCGCTGTGAGATATGATTTCAAGTTCACGGACGACAGCCTACTGAATGACTACGAAGAAATAAAAAAACAAGTGATAGGACATCGTAAACCTTCAGCAAGATTGATAGCCGGTGAGGTTGTGTTAGATAATGCTCCTGAGTCACTACAGGAATATTGGAACGCGAATCTTAGAAACAAGACAGCACTGGCACAAGTTGATTCGTTGAAGAACTTCAACATATCAACCAAAGGGATCAATGTGCCAACGGAGACCATGGTAGGTCACAAGATAGCACATAACAATTATCACAAGTTATGGATAGACTCCAAAGGATTCAGCAAGAACGAAGTGGTAAAAGGTCTTATTGAATTAGACTGTTTCCCGTTGATCATGCCCGTGAGTGGTGACATACACATGGAAGAGGATGTCAAGGAATTCTGGGAATGGATGAATGCGTTTAAGGCACATGGTGTTGACCTATTGAATGAATGCAGTTGGGGATTCGATGTCAAAGAACCTATCTACAAGAAGGACCTAGACCGTTTCAACAGTGACAGGACCTATCTTTTAGACAACCAAAAATCACAAGAGTTCTTTGAGAACCTATACGAACTACACCAAATGAGTAAACAGTTCAAATTGATAAACGATAATACCAAAATAATATTTGTGCGTAATAGAATACCAAGGGCAATGATCAAGAGCAAGGTCAAACCACAAGCGTCATTGGTAGCATTGGGTGGTGGTTATTATGCCACTGGCACAGACAACCTGAAAAGAATGCTTGAAAATCTTCCAAAAAAGTTGTATTATAGTGATCACCAACCGAGTAGTTGGGATTGGCATGATCACATAATAGTAAAACTTTAGAATGAGCAGTTGTAAATTAGTAATAAAAGATGAAGTGAACGTGAAGTTCGAGAACCTAAGCCTCGAATGGCGCAAGAGATTATCAAACAAATTCAAATACGAGATACCATATGCGAGGCATCTACCAGCAGTTAAGTTAGGCAGGTGGGACGGCAAGGTATCATTCTTTGGGTTGGGTGGCACAACATACCTAAACCTGGTTGACCAAATACTACCCATTCTGGACGAAGGCGGTGTGTACATAGACGTTGAGGATAAAAGAGAGAAACACAACTTTGAATTCAAGCAAGTAGACAAAAATTATCTATCACACATAACATGGCCAGAAAATCATCCCGCGGCGGGACAGCCAATCGAATTGCGAGACTATCAAGTGGAAACAATCAACAAGTTCATAGAACATCCACAGAGCATACAGGAGATAGCCACCGGTGCGGGCAAGACCATAATCACGGCGGCATTGTGCCAATTGGTGGAACCATATGGCAGGACTCTGACTATCGTTCCCAACAAGAGCCTTGTCACACAGACCGAAGAGGACTTCCTCGCTTGTAACTTAGACGTGGGCGTGTACTACGGTGACAGGAAAGAGCTGGGCAGATTCAACACCATAGCAACATGGCAATCATTGAACGTGCTTGAAAAGAAAAGCAAGGACGAACACACAACAGATTTCCTAGAAGCCATACAAGGAATCAACACAGTGATAATAGACGAGGTGCACATGGCCAAGGCAGATGTACTGAAAAGATTGTTGACAGGACCATTCGCACACTGTGGCATACGATGGGGGCTGACTGGCACTGTACCGAAGGCAGACTACGAATTCATGGGATTGAAATGTAGCATAGGTGATGTGTCCAACAGGATACAGGCCAGTGAACTACAGGACAAAGGTGTGTTGGCAAACTGTCATGTGAATGTTCTACAAACACAGGATCATCCACAATTCAAAACATATGGAGAAGAGTTGAAATGGCTAACTACGGATAAAGTCAGAATGAAATGGGTGGCCAACACCATCAAAGACATATCCTCATCAGGAAATACATTAATACTTGTAGACAGAATATCTGCAGGTGAAATACTACAAGAGCAACTGGAAGATTCGGTTTTCGTATCTGGGTCAACTAAAAACACAGACAGAAAGGAACAATACGATGAAGTGTCTACAGCGACAAATAAAATTATTATTGCCACATATGGAGTGGCTAGTGTTGGTATCAATATTCCTAGGATATTCAATCTTGTTCTTATTGAACCTGGCAAATCTTTTGTGAGAGTCATACAAAGTATAGGAAGGGGTATTCGTAAAGCAGAGGATAAGGATAATGTTCAAATTTGGGATATTACCAGTAGTTGTAAGTTTGCAAAAAGACACCTGGGTGCAAGGAAAAAGTTTTACAAAGAAGCCAACTATCCGTTCAATATAGAAAAAATAGATTATGAAAACAATTTTAATTAGTGGGTGTAGTTACAGTGAAATTTTCTCTCAGGTAGACCTACAGGATTACATCAAAGAAAAATTTAATGTTGATAACATCGTAAATCTAAGTCGCGGTGGCAGTTCCGTAGACAGACAAATTAAAGTTGCTATAGAGTGGTTATCCAATAATACTTTCCCTGAACTAGTTTTGATGCCGTTGACACACATAGAAAGGTTTGACGATTCCGTAAGCAGAGAATTTGATCCAGGAATGGCATACGATGAGTCGCTTTGTGTTTCCATGGATCCGTTTCCCAATGAACAACAAATGAACCACAGGTTCCGGTCTAGGGTCGATTTACACACTGTAAATAATCTATTGAAGTATAAGACATTGACCTACAACAACACATCAGCATTCAATAACTTCATAACAAAAATTATTACATTTTCGGGTTGGCTTCAAAGTAAGAAAATAAAACATCTGTTTTTTAACATGTGTAATAAGTTTGACGAACAGCAATTATCAAGTATCAAAAAACAACTTTTTTTGAAAGAAAATAAAAATATTATTGATATCTATAAGTTTATTGGTAATAAATTTATGTATGACAACTTAACAAATGAGCTCAAGAATAAAGAAAAAATCAGCACGTTAGGATTTTACTCTCATCATTATGGCAGTGAATCTAATAAATCGTTGATTGATTATTTAAATTCGTATATTATAAAACAAAGCATATGAAAATTCTTACACTGGATAACAGAACATACAAGTTAGAAAAGATACCCGAATGGGTTGATGAAAAGTTGAGATTTGCAGTGCTTGACAATTCGGATCCCGACAATCCTGATTTCTTCTATATCCCATTGATATTCCTTGAGAGCTTCAATGCTCCAGCGGCGGTGTTGGAGATAGGACCGCACAAGATAAAGATGCCACTGGATTGGAAGATGTTGATAGGCGAGGCAGGACAACAAGAAATGCATGTGTTACCGATCACAAGTTTGAACGACAGAGGATTTGATGCTTTTGCTTTCAATCCTTTGAGTAGCACTAAACCAGAGTTCTATCCCATCGATGTGGTAGACATATACACAGAAGTCAAATGGTATTTCCCTAAAATCAAATCAGGACAGATGCTGGCAGTACCATTACAGAATGGGCCAAAACCCATGTGTGCCTACTTCGTTAAGGATATCTCAAGACAGTGCGAACAGGTTGACTATGGCTCAGTCTGGTAGGAAATCAATAACAATAGACGCACCGATCATGATAACCAGCAACAAGATCGCTGTGTGGATGGACGAAGACTGGATGTTCAGTTTCTTTGACTTCATGAAGAAACACAAATTCCAATTTTCAGGTTTACAACACAGGAACAAGAAACTAAAATTAACATTTGCAACAGCGAAAGATTGCACAATGTTTGCACTAAAATATGCCAGCAGAAAAAAATAGAAAATTCTTTGATCTAAGAAACGGCCTGAAAGCCGTGGACTTCAGGAACAAAGACTACTTCGACAGGATAGATGACAAAGAGAAGTCATTGTACTCTCCATACATGCTGATGAGGTACGTTTCAAACGTGTCATCCAAGGATCCATTCTACGTGGAACACTATGTTGAGATGGTCAACGAGTGCGTGAACAAGCACTGCTTCACATTGGGCAAACACAAGAAACTGTTATGGATACTGACCGCCATGTGTGGTGCAATGACACAGCAGTTCCATCCATGGTTGAAACCCATGAAGCGTGTGCCAAACAAGAGTCTAAAGAAATTACAGCAGATATATCCCACGTGGAAAGAAGCGGACTTGGAGACGTTGGACAAAGTTATAACAGACAGAGAACTAGAGGAATTGATAGAGGCACATGGCATCGACAAATAAATGCACATACTGTGGCAAGGAGTTCGCCAAGGAACGTACACTGCAAGTACACTTGTGTGAACCCAAGAGAAGGTATCTGCAACGTGATGAGAAATGGGTGGTGAATGCATTCATGGTGTTCCAGAGATTCTATCAGATACATCAACACAATTCCAAGACAAAAACATACGACGATTTCGTCAAGAGTTCATACTACAACGCATTCGTCAAGTTTGGTAGATTCATCATGCATATCAATCCATTGTACCCTGACAAATACATAGACTATGTGCTTCAGTCAAAAGTCAAACTGGACCACTGGGCCAGAGACGATCTGTATGAGTTGTACTTGATCGAAGCACTAAAGTCGGAACCCGTGGAGGCCGCACTACAGAGAAGCATCACAACCATGATGGACTGGGCCACAGAACAGAACGCACAATGGTCGGACTACTTCAGACTCGTGAACAAGAACAGGGCAGTGCAACACATACAGCAAGGCAAGATAAGTCCGTGGCTGTTGCTAGGTTGCAACGCAGGCAAAAGGATGTTAAAATCATTCAACGACGAACAATTACAGATGATTGAAAGATTCATAAATCCAAGTTTCTGGCCTAGCAAGTTGAAGAGCTATCCAGCCGATCACATGCTGGTGCAGGACACAGCAAGGGAAGCCAAGATTGTCTAAGATTGATCTAGAAGTGTCTGATAATTTAGAATTTGATGATGGAGATTGTGCGGTGATAATAAAAGAGGATGGATCAATTGGAAGGGTGATAATGCCAAAGGTTGATAAGGACATATTGAAAACTGAAGGATACAGAAAACTGCTTGACGTGTTAGAGGTGTTGCAACCTGGCTCGCGTGATAAGATGATACAACATGCAGAGAAAGACAAAGGGAGTGTACACTAATGCCTGATGTAGACATAGATTTTTTTGACAGAGACAACACATTAAAGTTATTCAAACACACCCCGGCATCAATAATCAAAGATGGCAAGAGTGAGAAACACAAGACGGGAGTTTACTTCCATGCTGTGCCAGAACACCCTGTGACAGGACACGCAAGTTTAGATTACAAAAATGCGGAGGACAGGGGTTACTTTAAAATAGACTGTCTTAACGTGAATATCTACAAGGATGTCAAATCAGAACAGGAACTTGTGGAACTGATGATACAGGAACCTGACTGGGACATGCTGAAGGATCCAAAGATCGTGGAAAACCTTTTCCACCTAAATGGCCACTACAACATAGTGTCCAAACTGGAACCAAAGACCATAGAACAACTTGCGGCCGTGTTGGCAATAATAAGGCCAGCCAAGCGACACCTAATGCACAAGGACTGGACAGACATAATGAAAGAAGTTTGGCTCAAGCCAACAGATGGCAGTTACTTCTTCAAGAAATCACATGCTGTGGCATATGCACAGGCCATAGTGGTACAGATGAATCTGATCAACAGAGCTAAATATAGTTTTGATGCACCATCAAAAAACTAAAAAAAGAATCAAAAAAAAATCCAAAACAAAATCCAAGTCTTCGCTCCGTTCAGAGAGTTACAGTTATCAGCCGGATAGTCCTTTAACATTACACTATCTTACAACTGGTGCTATACTTCCTGAAAAAAAGAAGACTAGGTAGGTCTTCGTACTAATTGGATTGTTCTTCTTTTCACCCGTTTCTTAGAAATTTCAGACAGTCGCACAGTTGGGCCATGCACTATCTCGACGTCCTTGGAATTGAGGGTGATCAATGTGGATCTGAAGTACCTAAACTCACCTTTGAGAAATATGTTGATTGGTAATTTACGATTGGACTCATGCCACCAAGTCTCACCGCATTTCAAGAATTTCATCTTGTCCTGTGGCATCATCAATCTACCATAATCGTAGAAACTGATAACGTTGGTGTCCTCGTTCTGTACAATGCCCACATACTCCAAATCGCCCTTTCTGATCAGGCTTAGGAATGGGAACTTGTCCCTCAAAGTATTAAAAATCTCGTTCATGCTCTATCTATAAATACTGTTAAATATGTATTATGCAAACAGTACAAAGGTATTTAATAAATCAATTGGTAATAGCCTACATAAATGGTTATCACGGAAGGAACTCAAAAGTGTACGATAGACGCTTAACACTGCACAGAGGGGTATCAAACCCAATCACATTCACGTTCAAGAATGAGGATCAGAAAGCACAAGACATCACAAGCAAGACCTACGAATTCAACATGATCGATTCTGAGAGCAAGAAAGCAGTGCTTACAAAGACACTAACCATACTGGACGATGGCTCAACTGTGAGCACCAAAGGTGATGCCAGTTGTACTATCACAGAGGGAGACCTATTACCATTAGATGCCAAGTTCTATAACTTCTCAGTAAGAGAGGTAAAATCAGATGGTAGCAGAGAGATCACGTATGCAGACACAGGTTATGCGGCCGCTGGCACAGTAGAACTACTGGATGGTGCTTATCCAGAATTTGTAGCAAGTACTAGTGTTTCTAGTTTCACAGCATCAGGTGGACCACTTGCATACACATCAGGATCAATAGATGCTAAACCAGGAATCAATAACAACAAGGCATTACACACTATTGCTGTGTACACAAAAAACTTCTCAGGTACTTTAAGGGTGCAAGGTACAATGAGTGCTTCTCCAAGCAACACAGATTACTTCGATATTACCATGGAAGGTGCGGGTTCCCCAGGGAACACATTCTCAGATTCTACAACAGTATCCAACTTCAACTTCACAGGCGTATACCAAAACGTGAGATTCAGTTGGGGGAACCACAGTGGTAACACTGGCGTGATTGACAAAATCCTATATAGACAGTAAAATAGTATAGACTATGAATCTTATACAGAATACAATTCTGACTAGCCTGCCTGCGAACAGAAAGAAGACACCAAGCGGATGGATCAGTTTCAACGCACCCTGTTGTGTGTACAACGGTGAGACCGCTGACAAGAAGAAACGTGGAGGACTGATGACCAGTGCGGACGGAACTGTGAGTTACCATTGTTTCAACTGTGGATTTAAAGCCAGTTATGTGATAGGACGTAAACTGACCTACAAGATGAGGCAGTTCATGAGTTACATCGGCATACCCGAGGACACCATACGCAAGTTGGCCATAGAGGCCATGCGTGAGGAGGAAGGCGATGTAAGATATGAGAAAAAGAAGTTCGTGTCATTCAAGAACAAAACACTGCCCAAGAACGCACACAAACTGGATGTGTGGCTGGAGAAATATGTGGCCAATGATCTCACTGAACCACAATGGAAAAAGATAGACGGCCTATTGAAGTATCTTGAGAGCAGAGGCATAGGCGCCGACTGGTATGACTTCATGTACTCACCTGATCAACACTGGGACGTTGATAAAAGATTGTTGATTCCATTTTACTGGCGTGGCGACGTTGTTGGATTCACAGGAAGGATGTTCGAGCAATCGGACAAAGTGAAATACTACACAGACGTACAACCAGGATACGTGTTCAACATGGACGCACAGGATTGGACTAGGAAGTTTGTCATAGTAACGGAAGGACCGTTCGATGCCATTGCCGTTTCTGGTGTGAGCATATTGGGATCAGAGATAAATGATACACAAAGGGAGTTGCTAGATGGTCTTGGTAGACAGGTAATAGTCGTGCCAGATAGAGATGCTCCAGGGCAGAAATTGGTAGACCAAGCAACAGAATTTGGATGGAGTGTTGCATTTCCGGAATGGGACAAAACAGTTGGCGATGTGGCGGATGCCGTGTACAAATATGGTAGGCTGTTTACTATACAATCAATACTGAAAACGACGGAGAAAAGTAAATTGAAAATAGATTTAAAGAGGAAGATGTATGGATAAACCAATTTTAGTTTTTGGTGATTCAAATACATACGGTGACGGACTTCCCGACAGTGGTCTTATTGAACCATGGAAACAACATAGTCATTTATCGTGGCCGTATCACATGTTTCCAAAAACACAAATAAAAAATCTTGCCTATCCTGGCTGTTCAAACGATACAATATGTTTGAAACTAGTCAGACACGCCTCAAAAGATAATGTAGTTCTTATAATGTTTCCCACTCCAACGAGAATACACATGATTAAAAAAGGTTTTAATTTTATTGTGAGTCACAATGGAACCCAAGCAATATCCGATAATGGAGATGAAAACTGGGTGGCAAAACAAATCGCAGAAAAAGACGAAGAAAAAAATACAAGATATTTTGTAGAAAATTTTGACGATAATTTTCTAGAAATGATTTTCCTTAAAAATATATTATGGTGTCAGTATTTCTGTGTTAGCAATAATATTGAGTATTATTTTACACTTGCTAACACTTATGAAAAAACCAAAATGGGAGGTAGTCTTGAAAAATATAGAGATAGTCTATATAACAATATCAACTGGAATAATATTTTTTTGATAGAAAATATACACGGATTTAGAGACTATGCAGAAAAGGTAAACGCCAAAAAGTTATCTGATAAAAAACACTATGATCAAGAGTATAACAAACTATTTGGTAATTTATTTTTAGATTGGATTAATTTAAAAAAACAAGTATAATAACATCATGGCTGAATACACATTTGACGTACAGAAACTTTACATAGAGATGCTATTGGCCGATGCTGAATCATTCGCACGGGCACAGAACATATTCAAACCTGAATCGTTTGATCGTAAACTACAACCCATTGCTAAGTTCGTCAAGGATTACATGGACGAATACAAAGTCATGCCGGAGGTTGATATAGTAAATGCACAACATGATATAAAATTAAAATCAGCAAAGGATCTAGATCCTGCACACTTCAACTGGTTGCTGGACGAGTTTGAGACATTCTCAAGACACAAGGCATTGGAACAGGCAATACTTTCATCAGCCGACTTGTTAGAGAAGGGCGACTACGGTCCTGTTGAGGACATGGTCAAGGAGGCAGTCAACGTGGGACTGACGAGAGATCTTGGAACAGACTACTTCGAAGATCCTAAAGGAAGACTAGAGGCACTCAAGGCAAACAACGGACAGATCAGCACTGGATGGCAGAACTTGGACAAGAAACTATTCGGTGGATTTAACCGAGGAGAACTAAACATCTTTGCAGGTGGATCAGGCGCAGGTAAGAGTTTGTTCTTGCAGAATCTTGCAGTGAACTGGGCACAGGCTGGTCTGAACGTTTGTTACATATCTTTTGAATTAAGTGAACAACTTACTGCCATGAGATTAGATGCAATGATGACAAACATTCCAACAAAGAAAGTGTTTCCAGAAATTGATAATGTAGAAATGAAAGTCAAGATGTTGAAGAAGAAATCAGGTACACTACAGATCAAATACTTGCCTAGTGGAAGTAATGTACTAGATGTTAGAACTTATCTTAAAGAACTAGAACTTAAGAACAAGAAAAAGATAGACTGTATACTGATTGACTATTTGGATCTCATGATGCCAAAAAGCAAAAGAATAAGTCCGGCAGACTTGTTCATTAAAGACAAGTATGTGAGTGAGGAATTAAGAAACTTGGTCGTTGAGAAACAGTGTGTGTTGGCAACAGCATCACAGTTGAACAGGGCATCTGTTGAAGAGATAGAGTTTGATCATTCTCACATATCAGGTGGACTGTCCAAGATACAGACAGCAGATAATGTGATAGGTATATTCACAAGTAGGGCAATGAAAGAACGTGGCAGATATCAGATACAGTTCATGAAGACCAGATCAAGTTCTGGTGTTGGACAAAAAGTAGACCTAGAGTTTGATGTAGACAGTTTACGTATCAGAGACCTAGCAGACGATCCAGAATACAAACAGTTTGACAAACAACGTAGTACAATATATGATTCTTTAAAACAAACATCTAAGGTATCTGGAAGTGACAGTACACCAAAAGATGCGAGACCGGAGGTGCCAGATCCTCGTAAGGGAGACACTGTAGGTAAGGTGAAAGCCACTGTTGAAGGCGGCAAACTGAGACAACTGCTAAACGAACTGCACTCAGACGAAGAACAATAACCAAAAAAACATTTCCTATAATATACGCAGATAAATATATTTGCTCAAGGCAACACAGGCAAATATAAAAGCATAGGCAAATGAAAGACAAGCAACTAAACGACATAACAAGGCTGTACGATAGATTCATCAGGCAATGTCCAGGCACAGAAGAATACACGCAGAGGCTCGCCGAGGAAACTCAGATCATCCTTCAACTACGTTTCGTAGACTACTTCATCCAAATATGTGACATTATCGCAATGACACGAGACATACCGCACATGACACGTGGTAGTGCTGGTTCGTCATTGGTCTGTTACCTACTGGGCATAACAGATGTGGACCCAGTGGAGTGGGACATACCCGTGGCAAGATTCCTCAACCCTAACAGGGACGACCTCCCTGACGTGGACATAGACTTCCCCCATCACAAGCAGAACGAAGTCATGCAGAGGATATTCAAGAAGTGGCCAGGACGCAGTGCTAGGATATCTAATTACGTGCTCTATAAGGATAAATCAGCAAGGCGTGAAGCGGCCAAACGATTGGGTGTCAAAGGTAACCTACCCCGCAGGTTCACATACGATTCACTAGGCATCGATGTCAAAGAAGCCAAACGAATTGAAAATAAATTGAAAGGCAAGAAGAGATGCATATCAAAACACTGCGGAGGAATACTGATGTTTCAAAGACAACTACCAAAGAGCCTGTTCACGGCGGAAAATCAAATACTACTGGACAAAAACGAAGTGGAGGACCTGGAACACCTCAAGGTGGACATTTTAGCCAATCGTGGTTTGTCGCAACTCATAGAGATAGATCCCACAATGAAGTTAACAGACTATCCACAGGAAGATGCCGCTACCTCGGACCTTTTGTGTCGGGGAGACGTGTTGGGAGTGACACAGGCAGAGAGTCCTGCCATGAGGAGACTGTTCAGGGCCATACAGCCAAAGAGTAGCAAGGACTGTGTGTTCGGAACTGCACTGATAAGACCAGTAGCGGTGTCCGGTCGTAAGAAAGCAACCATGTTCCATGACTGGAGCACGGAACGTATGAGTGACACAATCGTATACGAGGACGATGCAATAGATAGAATATCCGAGGTGCTGGGTATAGACAAGTACGAGGCAGACATGTACAGACGTGCCTTTGCAAAAAAGAACGAAGAAAAGATCATGGAGTTCATATCGAGACTAGGCAATCATCCACGCAAGGATGAGATAATAACAATGCTACAGTCACTTTCTGGATTTGGATTGTGCAGAGCTCATGCTGTAAATCTAGGCAGGCTGATATGGGCACTGGCCTATCAAAAGGCACACAATCCAGAAAAATTTTGGAAGTCCTGCCTTAAACATTGCCAAGGATCGTACAAACGTTGGGTGTACAGGACAGAAGCAAAACGTGTTGGCATAGAAGTTGTAACACCAAGTAAATCTGATAAGTGGGACACGCCGGAGTTTCAATACAGAAAATATGGTTGGTGGAGCCAAAATGAATTTATGCCTGGCATGTATGTGAAAGAACTGTACCTAGACAAGGTAGAATTTGCAGGCATGATAGCAAATGGTCGAGTGTTCCGTGGTGACAAAGGAAGGTACGTTACTTTTCTTACTCTAGGAATTGGTAATGGACAGTATATAGATGTGACCATTAAGAAGGCCTTTGCTTATAGTGACCATGATGTCGTGTGGGGACAGGGAACTATAAAACATTCCAACAATTCTGATTACGTAGAGTGCTTTGATTCGAAAGGTTTTAGATTAGAAAAATATCTTTTGGACTAGCACCAATTCATTAAATAAGCATATAATGATTCTAATAGCACACAGAGGCAATGTCAACGGTCTGAATCCAGAACGAGAAAACACAGTAGCCTACATAGAAGAGGCATTAGGCCAAGGATACCATTGTGAAATTGATATAATTGATTACGACAACAATCAATTTACCCTAGGGCATGATAAGGATGGCGAAAAGGTCAGCACAGACTGGCTTAAGAATAATAATTTATGGTGTCATGCAAAAAGTTACAAGGCATTAGAGGCCATGATAGCAAAGGGCATACACTGTTTCTTTCATAGAAGTGATGACTATACACTAACATCATTTGGTTACATATGGGCGTATCCAGGCAAAACAGGTGGGAAGAAATCAATAGCAGTACATCCAGAAAAGTTAACGCCGGAAGAAGTGGGAAAGTTTGACGGTGTGTGCAGTGACTATGTGGAGAAGTTTCGTGATTAAACTTTTAATTTTAGATGTCGACGGTGTCCTTACAGACGGCAAGAAATATTATAACAGAAATGGCGATGTTGTCATGAAAACATTTTGCGATAAAGATTGGACAGCAATCAAAAGATTTAGGGCAATGGGAGTAAATGTTATATTTTTAACTGGAGATCCTTTCAATGAAAAGATTGCATCGAACCGGAACATCGACTGCATCGTAAACAGGAAGGATGGCAGACACACCGACAAGGAAGATTACCTGCAAGAAATTTGTGACACATACAAAGTTACTGAGAAAGAAATTGCATTTGTGGGAGATGATATTTTTGACATGGGTATTATCAAAAAAGTAAAATACTCTTACTGCCCAGAAGATTCTACAGAAGAAATACAAAATGCAGTAACTGATATTATAACTGCACCAGGTGGAAATAATTGTATAATGATATTGTTTGATTATCTTAAAGATTCAAAATTATTGCCAAAAAAATATGATGACGAAGAGCATCTCAAAGAAGTTTACTCGCTTGACGTAAAGGAAAAATTTTAATGCACGATATAACACTATACGGACACATGACCGTCGATAGAATATTTGATGGCTTTCAAGAAAAACAAACACTAGGTGCAATGGTCAATATGTGGAGAACATTCAAACAGGTTTCTCCAGACATGGATATAGGAATGTGTCCAACTTCAATAGGAGAGGCCGTTGTGTACATAGACAGAGATTCAAGCACGAGGTATTCGAACTTTGTTCCGGACCTTAAAACAAACTCTCCTATCATACAACAGTCTAAGATATCACACGCGATGTACATAAACAAATTACTTGATGTAAGTTGGCTAAAAGACTTAACAGGAATTGTATCAGCAGATGTTTGTGCAGGGCCGAGGGTTGATCCTAAATTACTACAATACTTAGATTACTTTTTCATAGCAGATGAAGATGCATATGCGGATCTTTCAACAATGTGCAAAGACACAAAAGGACATGTAATACTACACACAAATAAGAGTAGTGTAGTCTCAGATGGAAGATATGAAGTTAAGTATGAAATAGATGAGGGTATGTTTATACCAAAGAGCAACGTACTTGGTGCGGGCGACATGTTTGCAAGTTGTTTTTTATATGGCCTACATCTTGGATTACAGATAGAAGAAATACAAAAATTTGCACACGAAACAACTAGTAAATTGATAAGGACAGAGAATGAAAAAATATAATCTATTACTACCTATAGCAGGCAAGGCCCAGAGATTCATAGACGCAGGATACACAATGCCTAAAGCGTTGATACTTGCTAAAAATAAACACGTGATAGACTGGGCTATGGATTCAGTCGACACCAAAGATTGCAACTTAATTTTCATGGTTAGGGTGGACCATGTATACAATTTCAGTATAGATAAAATTCTCAAACAAAAGTTTGGCGAGGACATCACTATTATTAAACTTAACAAAGTGACAAGAGGTGCATTAGAAACTTGCACTTTAGCCAGAGAACACATAGACAACGACCTGCCTTTGATAGTATACACACCAGACGTACACTTTGGTCCTGTGTTCAATCCCGACACAATAAGCAAGGATAGTGACGGCTTCCTGTTAACGTTTACAGCAAACAGTCCTGATCATAGTTACTCAGAGTATGGCGAGGACGGAATAGTTACCAACGTTGTCGAGAAAGAAGTTATATCTAAAGAAGCCAACGTTGGCCTCTATCATTTTAAATCAGGTAAAACATTTTTGAAGTACGCAGACGAAATGATCAGTAACGAAATAATGTACAAGAATGAATTCTATATAGCACCAATGTACAATCTAATGATAAGAGATGGTCTGAAGATAACAGCCGCGAACACAGAAAAAATGCACGTGTTAGGGACACCTCATCAGTTTGAATTCTTCTGTAAGCGTGTGATTACACGATTTGGAGATAGGCCAATTGCACTAGCGAGTGACCACTCTGGTTTTGTTGCCAAGAAGCAGTGTCAGGATGTTCTGGACAACCTAGCAATACCATACATCGATGTTGGCACATACACAGATAAGGCATGCGACTACCCCGACTATGTTTTGCAAGTTACAAGACTTATTCAATCAAACGACTGCTCTCATGGTATCAGTTTTTGTAGATCGGGACAAGGTGCAAACATCACCGCTAACAAAGTTACCGGAATAATTTCTGCCTTGTGTTTTGACGAATACACAGCAGAGATGTCTATCAAACACAACTGTGCAAATCATTTTGCCATCCCGTCCAAGTATGTTGACAAAGCAAAAATACAAGACATAATAGAAGCGTTGCTGAAATCCTCATTCGACGGTGGCAGGCATTTCACAAGACTCTACAAGTTTTTATGATTATAAACCATAAACGTAAGTTTGTGTTTGTGTGTGTTCCAAAGACTGGTTCAACCACACTATCAAAGCACTTTATAAAAATAGACAACCTACCGATTGAAAGAAGTTGGTTAAAGGACAAATGGCATTGGCCAATGTTTCAAATACAAAAACATTATAAACTTCCGTTAAAGGATTTTTACACATTTGCATATCATAGGAATCCATGGGATAGAATGATATCAAGTTGGATAGAGTTTACAAATGACCATGGACATTTAATTACGTGGAGCCAAGCATTAAAAGACCAATACAAAACATTTGAAGATTTTATTTTGAACTTTCGATCATCTGAATGGACAAATGAAATACATTTTCGACCAACGTGTTACTACACACACCTCGATGGTAAACAAATGGTTAATCATATAGCAAGGTATGAAAATTGGCAATCTGAAACCAAAAACATCTTGGAAACAATTGATTTAGATATTAATGACATGGAAGGAAAACGTTATCGTAAAACAAAAAGAGATAGCGATTATAGGAAATATTATACAAACGACAAAATGATTGAAGCAGTGGAAAATCATTTTAAAATTGATATTGACACATTTGGAGATAAATTTTGACACAATGTATTTTACTATCACACGTGTTTATTCGTAACAACGAAGAGTGGAAAGTCGAATGTGTTGAATTTGCCTTGCACCACTGGAGAGCGAACAATCCAGAGGCTTACATAATAGTGACGGGACACGGATTGAAACCTGACATCGAAGGTTACTGTAATCACATTCATTGGCCTGACAGCATTGTGGAAGATGACATAAACGTTGGGCATCCACATCTTGTTAGCGTTGGGCTCGATCATGCTGTACAAAAAGGATTTAAGACAGTTTTGAAATCCAGGGCAGACACCATTCATGCAATACCTAATATTGTTGTGCATTGCCAGGATTTAATTGACAACAAGAAACTGCTAGTGACACAACAGACAAGTATAGACAAACAAGAAATGGGAGATTTATTTCTTTACGGTGATGTTGAAGTTATGGTTAAAAGTTTCAACAAGGACAAATGGTATCCTACCAAAACAGGACTAACAAGCCTTGCTAATAATTTTTTAGATTTGTGTGAGCAAGAAGATTGGCACAGTGCTTGTATTGGAAATCTTGCATTTGTTGATATATTCGCTCTCAGATGGATAGACTTCAGGAGCAACTGGAATTTGTTGAAGCATAAGAAAAATGACATGCTTGATAACAATCTCAGCAACGAACATGACTATTATTGGGGGGCCACAGAGAAATGGCACGTCTGGGACAAGATGGGCAATCTAATATATTCAAAACCAAAGATGGGCAAAATAACTACACAAAAGGATTGGAAATGAAAACAGCAGTTTGCATAAGTGGGATAGCAAGTTTCGTGCCGGAATACGAAAAAGTACTGGAACAGGCCAAAAAAGTTTTTGGTGAATATGATTTCTTTTACCAACAATGGGAAGGATATGAAAAACCAAATGTTCCAAACTGCCTTTATGTGCCTGAACCCAAATGGGACTACCACGTGATGCAAGATGTCAAAGTAAAACCTGACTGCGACATATATCGCAAATACACAGATCCAAATGGAAAAATGTACCGTAAGCCTAACCTTTTCAAACAGTTTTGGCATTCAGGAAATCAGCAGATGTCACATCACTACCTGGTGGAATCGTTGCCAGAAGAATACACAAAAATAATCAGAATGAGATTCGACACCATAGTATCGACTAAGATAGACTACAAGAAATATCTAGACATGTTGGACGATGGATACACTGTTGGCTGGTACTCGGGCGGTGCTAAAAACTCAGACGGGCCTGGTACAGACTCGACTATCGAAGTCAGAGGGAATAACGGTGACGGTTGCAAGTGGCGTGTGTTTGATCATATGCTATTCCATAACAGGGACAGGCTGAAGAACGTTAAAGAGATGTTTGACAAGCAAGAACTCAATGGAAGCGAATGGGGATGGTATCAGATACTGCATCATCAATGGGGAGACGACAAGTACTGCAACGTGTGGGGTGGCACATCTCTGTGCAAGTGGACAAAGAAACCTTTGACCTGGGACATCTATTAGCCGAAGGCGTAAAGCGTAAAATTACCAAAAATAGCGTAAGTTAAGAAATAACGCGAAGCGTTAAAAAGCGTAAAGCCGGCCTTGACCTTTTAGATCTAGACCGACTCCACAGTGTTTAGGAACTAGAATGTAAACTTGATTCCAGCGGCCATGTCTGCTGTGTCCGTGCCTGACGTCACGTCAGTCATTTCATAGCCAGCATACATGCTGAAGTTGTCGCCGAATTTCTTCTCCGCGCCAACCGTAGTGTATTTGTTGCCATCCTTGATCTCACCATAACCAACAGAGAAAGTGGTTGCACCGATTGTGTGCGAACCTGCCACTTCGTTAGCCTTTGTGTCCAACGATGTGCTTTCCACTGCCTTGATTGTGTGAGTGTAACCAATTGATGTCGCATCAGTTAGGTCGAACGTGACACCCGCACCCTTGTACTCCACTGAGTTTACTTTGTCATCAGTGTATGCAACACCGATGTTAAGTTTGTCAGTCAAGTCCATTGAAGCCGCAGTCTCGTAAACGTCAACGCCTGATTTACCAGTAGTACCATCAACTTTTACCAAGTTGTTGATCTGGATTGCACCGATGCTGTTCGAGTACACAACTGTGTGTGAGTCTCTGCTGAACAGTTTCTGTGCGGCACTTCCGCCGAATTCTGGGAACACATCTGTCTTAGATGTAACAGCACCCTTGAACACTGAGTCCTGTCTTCCTGCTGACAGCATACCTTTTGCACCCATGTCAATACCAGCGTAAGCCAGTTTACTGTCAAATGGTGTGGAACCAGAGTCATCCGCGTCGATCGCCACTTCTAACTTGGCGAAGCCGTCGATGCCCTCTGATAGGTTGCTTGAAAAGTCAACACCAATAGCAGAACCGTTGTTCTCCGCTTTCGATGTTGCCACGCCTGAAGCATTCTCATTGTTAGAGATCATGTAGTTCAAAGAACCATACACTTTCATCTCGGCCGCTTCAGCCGGTGCCGGTTTCATAACCGACCAAATAGCCACTAGTGCGATGATAATCGCCACACCAATAGCCGCTTTCTTCTTTGTCATTTTCATTATAGATTTTTCTCCTGTTTGTTCTATATGATTAGTTGCGATCAATGGCCTATTGACCGCTCTGGATTGTAAGGCATATTTATCAAGATTGCAACCATAAAGTGCAACTTTTATTACCAAAATAGTTTACACCTGTGTCTTTCCAGTGTATAATTACGGGTAGCAAAGGAGGTTCACAATGGGCATACACTACGACTACAAGAACACCAGAGGTGCAAAGAAATTACAGAAACAACACGAACGAGAACAGCGTAGGATCAGAAGAAAATCCCAACAGATGCCAGAACAGAAACCAGACGAGTCGAAACCACTCACACTGGACATGATCACCGACCCCGCGAAATGATAAACCAACGCCTGTTCGATCACTACGGCATCGACACTGCCAAGGATCTGAAGATATCCAAAAGATGTCCGAGGCCCTACGACACAGTTCTCATAGACAAGATGGGATCCTGTTACGCCTGTGAGTGCCAGTCGTGGTTACCACAGAGCATAGGCAACCTGCAGATAAAGAGCCTGGATGAGATAATAGGTTCTGGGGTGCGACGACACCTACAGGATTCAATTGCGGATGGCACCTATCGTTACTGCAATGAGCACCAGTGTGCCTACCTGAGGTCACCAACAATGATCGATGGCAATACAGAACACATCAATCACCTGAGACTGGCCATCGACGACAGTTGCAACCTGAGATGTCCTAGTTGTAGGACGGGCATGATATTCCACAAGGAGGGATCAAAATTCGATCTCGGTGTAAGACTAGCGGACAAGATAAATGATTGGTTACAGAGTTACGAACACCCCATCAAGGTGCACATAGGATCAGATGGTGATCCGTTTGCATCGCACATCTACAGGCACTTCATGGAAAAGACTCCAGTGAGAGACAACATCAGTTACTCCATACTGACCAACGGACTGATGTTGAAGGACTTCCACCAACGCATACCACACATTATGGGCAACCTAGACACGTTGGGCATAAGCATAGACGGGGCGACAGAGCGAACATATGAGCGACTCAGGTTGGGTGGTAATTGGGAAAAGGTGATAGATGCACTTGAATGTGCCAAGACACTGAAAAATGAACACGGGTTTGTGTTCCAACTTCACATGGTGGTGCAACAAGACAACTGGCGTGAGATGGAACTAATGGAAGCACTAGCCTACAAGTACCAAGCGGACCGTGTATTCTTTAATCAAATAGAAGACTGGAATACAGGAATCGACATGTCTACACAGACATTCCAAAATGAGGACGAATTCAAGACGATGATTCAGCGTTTGTCGGAAAAACGTATTGCAATTTTGAACTTGCCTATCTCAGTTTCTTAGAAAATCTTTCCAGAAAAATTTTAGCGAAACGTTCATGGTGTTCTACACCATAGTGTTCACCGTCTGCGGCCAAACTTGGTTCATTGTACTGTTCACGCTGTGTCCTACTGTCCCAATAAGGCCAACAGTTCTTTATGGTATAATGTTCTAGCACGTTAAGGCCTTTGACATGTTCATGATAGGAATCCTGTGCGAAGCAATGAAAAGTCTGACAATTGTTCTTCTCAGCGAACTTCTCGACAAAGAAAACATTCTTTAAGAAATTGTTCCTGTCTGTGTCATCGGTCTCATGCTTTAATTCCTTATCATAACTCATAAGACTCTGTGCATAACTGTGTAACTTTTCCCTGCGACTCCAGAAGGGCCAGCACACGATAATGATCCGTGGATCCAATAATTTCTCACAGCCATACAGGATCCTAACAACCTTGTCGGCGCTGGCACCGGGTTGTCCTAGATTCCAGTAACGCAGTCTTTCTGTGTTGTGCTGTGACAGGAAGTGAACCCAGTGTTCGTTGTCCGCATTGCCTTGACCGAACGTGTGACTGCAACCCAGCACCACCACATTCTTCTTGCCACTTGGCATAGGTGTCCACTCGGGACATCTGTATCCGTAAGAGTTGACCTTGTAGTCTTTCAATGGTGACCGATCCAGTGCCACGCTCACTGGCAATTCTCTGTCGGTGTAATATCCAAACTTCATTATGTGCTACCTTTCGCGTTCATCAAACGCTGATTGATCCTGTGTACTATGTACAGTTCCATGAAGCCCATTCTTTTTTTGTTGCCAAACATGTTTTGATATTTCAACTTGCCCATCATGAGATACTTCTCATCTGCGTAAAGATCCAATCTGTTTTTGTGTTTGGGGTATCTGAATTCCAATGCCTTGTGTTTCCACAGGTACTTCACAAGTTTCGATTCATCTAGCAACATTGTCTCTGCCAGTGCTGGCGGTATGTTCTCCTTGAACTGTTTCAACTTTATGGAATAAAACTTCTTCACACAATTAATTATTGAGCTTTTGGTGTGCCCGGCAGGATTCGAACCTGCGACCCCAAGTTTAGGAAACTCGTATTCTATCCAACTGAACTACGGGCACACATAAGTGGCGGGAGTGAAGGGACTCGAACCCTCGACCTATCGCGTGACAGGCGATCGCTCTAACCAACTGAGCTACACCCCCACTCTGTACTTGGCGGTCCCTAGGGGAGTCGAACCCCTCTTTCGAGGATGAAAACCACGTGTCCTAACCGATAGACGAAGGGACCTTGGTGGAGGATACAGGGATCGAACCTGCGACCTCCTGAATGCAAATCAGGCGCTCTCCCGGCTGAGCTAATCCCCCAAATCAACCAAACATGCAAGGACCATTGACTTTTTTGGTACAAATGGTAATTACGGTGAATTTGGTATTAGTGGTGCCGCTTCCCGGATTCGAACTGGGCACCTACTGATTACAAATCAGTTGCTCTACCTAATGAGCTAAAGCGGCGTCACAGTAATTATACTACACTATAAACCTGTTAAAGTCTACCTGTTAAACGCACACAGAAGCACACACACGCATGGTAAAGGTGAACCAGGAGCAACTGTATATCTGCATATATTACCATTATGTGCTATGTTCTAAATGCAGGTCTGGTATGTTGACAACACATAAATAATAGTTTACACTGAACTAAAAGGAGCAACTGTTATGAGAGATGTTAATTCAATACTTGCATATGCCAAGCAGATGCAGAAGAAAGCCAAAGAGGCTTTGCTGAACAAGAACTTGCGTAAGGAAGTGGAAGTGGGCGCCAATGGCACACAGAGTTACGTTATCAAGAACGGAACCAACGCTGGTACGGTAGCACACAAAGATAAGTTCCAGTAAGCATTACTAAACACGCCTGTGGTTAAATATGGCTGATGGAATTCTTGAACAGCAAAAAATTTATAATCATGATGCTGATAGTATTTGTGTGGGTGGCAGTGTCTGGATGCACACCCAACGAACACCCTGACAAACAACCACCACACGAAACCAGCTCTGAGATGCAGGACAAGATAACCAAGGACATGGAAGATATGGACAAAGAGCAGGCCATGAAGGATCTTCCGGGGCCTACCAACTTCGAGGGCATAGTGGACGCATTAGGTTGTATGTTCGCTCCGGATAACTGCCCACTCAAACAGAGAAAAGACGAGCAGAATATGGATCGCTAAGATCCAATAAATATAGACACAACAACAAGGGAGAATCAAATGTTTTTGACAATTGGATTCATAGTTGGTTTCATCGCAGGATGGTGGGTCAACGAGAAAGTGGAGAACCTGGGAGAGAAGATCAATCCCATCAAGTGGTTCAAGAAATAATGACAGCGATGGAGGGTTTAGGATGTTCACAAGACTCAGAGGATGGTTCGAGGCATGGAAGAAAAATTTGTTCGATGCATATGATCCACCTAAACCCACTATCTACGTGTTAGGCAAGAAGAAGTTCATAAGGAAGAAAGTGTTGAACAGGCCCAAAGGACAGAAAGGTCCTTATCTCAAATAATCAAATCCAAACTTTTAAATCTTTTTCTATGAGATCGTAGAACTTTCTCTGTGACTGATTGTATGAACAGTTGTTCCACCAGTCTTGGTTGTCGATATCCATCTTGCACAGTTCACAGTCTCCCACCACCCATGTTGGATCAAACCACAATGGTGTGCCGGGTGTGGGTGTGAGGCAATGCGTGTGGAACCATGTTGGTTTCCTGCTGATGATGTAGATCATCTTGCGTTTCTCGAGAGTGTACATAAAAATATTTACAACACTAGTGTGAATATTATAGTTTGTTATTTGTAAATTTTGTAAATTTAAATTTACAAAAGATTTACTCCGTTTACAACGTATGACTAGGATTTTGCGGTTTTTGTGTATATGTTTACTATAAGTAAATTTACAAACATTAATTTACAAAAGGAAACAAAGATGTACGCAGACAAGAAGAAAAGCCAAAAGGTTTATGTAGAAAGCAAATGTGTTTCTCGTGACGACTGTTGTTGGGATGAAACACCGGACACAACGGAAGTCGTGACTGTAGATTTAAAATCAGAACACGCAGAATGGCCAGAACACTGGCAGAGGGTTCAGTAATCATGTGGCCAATAACTGACGAAGAACAGGATTGGGTGTCTGGTAGGTAGCCAGCGGCATTATGCCGCTGACCATTATTGGTTAGTTGAATGTCTTCTGTGATCCAAAGAATCTAGCGATCCTTGTGTATAACTTGGATACCCACTCTGGTCTCGGAACCGCCCATGTCACTGCAACAGCACTGATCAGCAATCCCAATTCCATTAGTTCATGTAGTATAAAACTCATATGTTTCTCCTAGTTGCGATTAGTTATTATTCGCAAGTACTTATAGGTGTGTGATTATGATTACTTGGAATGTGGTGGCAGTTTCTTCTCGACCCACCATATGTGTTTCTGGGTTATGGGGTCAAACTTTCTCAAACGCAGTTTCTGATTCTGCTTCTCTCCCTTACCGGGTTTCATGGCGTAGTAGTAGAATCCGTGATCCTTCATCTTGGAATCCTCGGGTACCAATCTAACTTTTACGTATGGTTTCTTTGACTTTGGCTTTTTTGCCGCCATGTTGGTATCCCATGTAGTATGCCACTGCTATGAACGTGGCGATTATTAATGTGTGCCAGATGTAAAACATATACTATTAATTATCGGAGTCGTCGTCTGCTCTGCTGGAAACTATCTTGTCAACGAGTCCGTAAGCCACTGCCTCCTCGGCGTTCATGAACTTGTCACGCTCCATGTCCGCTTTAAGTTTCTCTAACGGCTGTCCCGTTGTCTTCTCGTAGATCTCTGTGAGTTCTTTCTTCCAACGCAGTAGTTCGTTGGCCCTTATCTCGACATCAGTGGCTTGTCCACTTGCTCCGCCCAAGGGTTGGTGTATCATGTGTCGTGCGTGTGGCAACATCATACGCTTGCCTTTGGTGCCTGCACTTGCTAGGAGTGAGCCCATGGAACATGCCTGGCCCACCACTATGGTTTGTATGTCTGATCTCACATACTGCATGGTATCGTATATCGCCATGCCCGCCGTTACCAGTCCGCCGGGCGAATTGATATACAGTGTGATATCCTTCGCGGCATCTTGTGATTCCAAGAATAACAGTTGAGCACACAGCACTGAAGCGGTGTGTTCCTCTATCGGTCCTTCCAACATGATTATCCTGTCCTTGAGCAGTCTACTGAAAATATCGTAGGATCTCTCGCCCTTGGATGTTTGTTCTATCACTATTGGTGTAAGTGGCATAATGTTATAATACAGGAGAATTTATAATAAGTCAACCATCTAATCTAGGTATGTAATTTTTGTTCTAACTGTTTGTTTGGCATGAGCTTGTAGTGTTTAAAGAATACATCAAAGTCGGTGGTAGGACATATTGGATCAGGGACAGAATACGCCCCTTGATTAGTGCCTGTCCAGAGTAGGTTATTGTTTTTGTCTTGTTCACGTAACCATTTGATGCCAAAAGAACCAAACCGGTTCATGAATTTTTTAACCGAATCCCTGTCCTTCATAAAATTTTCCCATTGGTCGACTACCGGATTGTGCCAAGCACCGACTTCTTGTCCGTCTATGTACAATATCTGGAATCGTAAAAGGTGTATCAACTCTTTGTTTGTGGGTGTGAGTTTCCAGTATTCCTTAAGTTTTCTCACTAGATTACATGATGGGTCAGTGTAAGTTTCAATGTCTAGATTGTGTGCCATTGCCATCATGTGCAACAGCGGATTGTCTTTACTGTTGACTACTATAATCCTTGAACGCAATCCGCTCAAGTACTGATAGTAAGGTAATTCCATCAGCGGATCTACAGAATGAGACACAATTACTTTGCCCGTACTGATTATCGACTGGAAACTTATTTTGTTGAAATCCGGGTCTACTAGATCGAAGTCATGCATGACTTCAAATTATACTAGGCTTTTCTTATCCTGTCTACTAGATCGTTACCAAAGAACTTAGCAAACTTATCCGTTACTGGTACCAACTTGGCACGTAACTTTTCTAACTCAACAGAAGGCAGATCTTTCATTGTCTCTATGCCTCTGTCAGCCTGTTTGCTCGCATCAGTTTTGATCTCTTCAGCATCGGCCACACTCTTGGCTCTCTCTGCTCTCGCACAGATTTTCGCCGCTTCTCTGAAGTGCATCTGATCACTGACTGAAAGATCGTTCCACATGTTGTCGTTCATCAGTATTGTTGTCAGATACATCGAGTGTTGCGTGTCGATCACGTGTTTCTGTGACTTCGATGCTTCAACATGATACCTAGGAAGTGTTGTTTGTGTTAGGCTTGCATCATCACCTGCCATGCTCATACCTAATGCTTTGAACATTTCGGTGAACACTGGTGATGGTATCGCCAAGTTGGCAGTCATGCCGTTAAATTGATCAATTGACGTGATTGGTTTGTTAGTTGCCATACACTTGTAACCACCCGAGTACGTGAAACTTAATCCTTTCACTTGTAGTTTGTCGTGTAGATGTGTCATTAGTTCTTGGCCTATTTCACCTTCTAACACCTTGGCACAATGATCGTGATCTCTGAATAAGAAAGGTAATGCAAGTGCAAAGAAGTCTGTGGCCTCAGTTGCGGCTAGTGTGTTGGCATACAACTGACTCATCTGAACTCTGTTTTCTCTAAGTTCCGCTAATGGATCACACGGCTTGCCGTTGTTGTACTTGTTGTTGTAATCTTCTAATTTCAGAATCTCGATTACATATCTGTCGCCCGTTAATCTGTTTATTTCTTTTTCGAAATGCTCTGCAGTCCTGATAAAAAGTTCTGCTGGTTCGTGGAATAGTAACCATTTGATAGTTTGTTTTTTCATGTTTGGCATTCTCCTTGCGTTCTGCTAGTTATACTTATGTTATATTATAATTCGCATGGTCAACGTTGGTAATTTAAGGCTTCGTATGGTGCTATTTTTCCGATGTTTATGTACTATCTAAAGAATTTGTCCAGCAGTTGACGATATTCCTCCGAAGTGGTGTCAAGCAACATGTGATCAAAGGTTATCTTGGATCTTGCCACTGAACCTTGCCTCAGCCATGGCAACAACGGTGTTGGTAGGTCTATGCCCCAGGTGCCGTTGTGGTAGAGTCCGTTGTTTTGCATTTCCACGCGGCCATCCGCATGTGTGAATCGTTGGTCGTCCATTACCCAGAGGTTGGTCTTGAATATGTCAACACCGTTCACGTTCAATCCCGTGACCTCCAGTCGCTTGCCGTGCCTGTGGGTGTTTGTGTGTGCCCGCAGTTGTATGACCTTGTTTGGTTGCACGTTGACCGATCCCTTCAGTTCGTGTTCACCGTCGGTTATGTCACCGCTGTGGATCGCCTGGTCGTTGATGGAGACGGAGAGATCTGATTTCCTGTCCATGCCCACTGTCCGCACCTTGATGGCGATGTCGTAGTCGGTTATCTGCACGGACTTGACTATCTCCTCCAACTCGTATTCTATGCTGTTCCTGTTAATCATTGTATCCCTTGATCCCGGCTGTCCATTTCTCGTTACGCTCGCGATTGGTCTCGTACCACATCAGCATACGCTTGATCTCGTAGTTCTCGTCCATGGATATGGGCATCCTCATCTCTGACACAATCTTGCTCAGTGCCAATCTCCTGAACACACGCTCTCGCAGTGTCAGTTCTGGGTTGGGACGGTACCACCAGTGGTGCCTGTCAGCATGTGTGGCCATGTGATACATGCCCTGCTCCGGGCCCACATCACGCCAACGGTTGAGGCCGTCATTGGTGTACCACCATGGTATGGATCCCACCTGCTCTATGGTGCCGTCCGCCAGGTAAGTCTGCCAGCCCTTGATCATCTTGATGGTCTCCTCGAAGTCCTCACGTGTCTCCGTGGGATAGCTCTGCAACACGTTGGGAA
>Ga0208150_1000087_pt1 | contig 35178 bp, 33 predicted proteins | sample DEB08_DNA_8_FD_184534 | JGI IMG/M metagenome (GOLD analysis project Ga0208150, IMG submission 184534) | Aqueous microbial communities from the Delaware River and Bay under freshwater to marine salinity gradient to study organic matter... | ecosystem: Environmental > Aquatic > Marine > Coastal ...
CTGCCCTTGTGCAGCTTAACCCCGGACGTGTCTCGGAGTTGCTGAGCCGTGCCGCGATAGTTACGGAAGGGGAACGATCATGATACGGCAAGCAATCTTGGGCATACTGATTGCCCTGTTCGTCTTCCTTTATCCAATATGGTGGCTGCATTCATGGGCATTGAGCTAATCCGAGCGCAGATGATTGCCGCAAACGACACGGTAGGCGGTGACGTGACCGCTGATGACGTTGTGGGAATGTATCTAACCATGCTCGACTTCAACCTTGATCGTATTCACTCGGCGGCGGTCTGCCCGGACACGGGCGAGCCGTTGCTCAAACCAGACGAGCACGAGATTGCAGCGGGACTGTCTAGCCTCATCCTTGATGCGGTTAAAATGTCCGTTGCTCTTGGTCTCAAGCTTGACAATCCGCTCATTTAGCGAAACCTTTTCGACGGAGAAACTAAATGGAAGTGAGAAACCCTAATGAAACAGGAGCACAAACTCCGCCTACAAATGACCCACTTTGCGACAGTCGATCCCCTCATGTCGCTGCCTAGCATCATGGCGCTGGCAGTGATTGCGGATGAGCTGTCGGCAACGGGTGAGCAGTGGTTGCACCAAAGCACAGTGCGAGAGGCTCTGCCTGTCACGCCTGCGTCGGTCAGCCGCGCGCTCACCTACTGGTCACAGCACAATGACGGCAAAGGTATGCTCAAGTTCGCCCAAGACCCACAAGATCGAAGGCAAAGCTTGATAAGCCTAACGCCAAGTGGCAGTTTGTTTGTTCGCGGTTTGTTCCAATGGAGCGATGGATGAAACGACACAGAGAGAAACGATACACACTGAACGACTACATCCCGATGGCGCAGGTAGTCTTTCGGCACAACAGAGATCAGGCCGGTGTGCGTAGCGCACTGCGCAGACTGCGCGATAGCTTCTTGGCCGACATGTACATTGATGACATCGAGCGCAGCGACATAGCTTTGTATGCAAACGAGCTAGTCCGTCTTGGTCTCAGTGATGGCCGTATTCTGCACGTGCTGAGCAAGTTGAACAAAGTGCTCAGGCACGCAGACGACATGGGCTTGCTGCCTCAAGGCCGACCCAAGTACCAGCACACTCGGCACAGTCGCCGCCGTGAGTACGAGGTGACACCAGAGGAAGAGGTCGAGTTGCTGCGTGGGCTGCGCAGGTACGGCAGAGAGTTCGAGCAGTTCGCTCAGTTCCTACTGTACACGGGCGGTCGATACAGCGAGGTCACGCACCTCAAATGGGCTGACTGGCAGGACGAGGCAGTGACGTTCAAGATCACAAAGAGCGGCAAGCCTCGCACCCTGCCACTATATCGCCCAGCTCGTGAGGCACTGATCGAAGCACGTGAGCAGCGACCGCACCACGCAGGCCCGTTTGCCCTGTTCAAAAAGCACAGGATTTTCCTTGAGCCGTGGCACGAGGTGGCTGACAGCATGGGCATTGACGATGATGACTTCACGCCGCACTGTTTGAGGCACACCTGCATCACACGGCTCGTCCGTTCGGGCATGCCGTTGATGAAGGTTAAGGAGTGGGGCGGCTGGTCAAGTTTGGTCATGGTGCAGCGCTACTCACACCTTGAGGCAGCCCGTGACTTACGGACGGCCACAAAAGATTATGCGATTGACAGCGAAAGGTTGATCGCGTAGCCCAAATGCAACCCGGTGGCTGACGCAAGCTTTATGCGTTCGCCACTAAATAAATAATAAATTGTATGCACTAGCTAACTATCTGGTGCGAGTGGTGACAGTGACAATGAACGATCTTCTCAATTTAGTTTCTCCAAACTCCGAGCGCACTGAGTTTGCGCAACAAGAACTAGACATCGAGATGGTGCGGCGAGGCCAGCACATCGAAACAAAAAAAGAACAGCAAGCACGCATGAGCGGCGGGTCCTCCTCCCTTCCCGCGTGCCGTCGCGTGCTGCTAGGGCTGCATGAGCGGGCGTGCTCCTCCCTTGCGCGTTACATGCAGCCAAACACGAGGACGGGCAGGCGCGCCGCAGGGTATTCGCAGCTCTCCCAGATAGCTGAGCAGTGCAGCCTGCCTGTCCTCACTTCCGTCTTACTCGCTGCTACCGGGTCGCTTCTGCTCTCGCACAGTGCTCTCAGCCAGTCGTACTTTTGCGACCAAGTTGGGCGTGCTGTGCGGGAGTTTGAAGAGCACCGCCGGTTCCAGCGCGAGTTTGAAAAGTGGTCTCGGTTGCAGCAACTAGAGTGGCGACGCCACAAGCTGCACCGCACAGCCAAAAGACAAAAGACACGTGAGCTGCACACTTTCCTGAGTGGCGGCACAGCACCCAGCGAGCGGCACGAAAACAGGCGCACTCAGATGGGCGCAGCGTGGCTCGCAACAGCAATCGAGGTTGGTCTTGTAGAGCAGGCGCACCAGCGCAGCACACGTGGCAACAGGCAGCCGCTTGTCGTTGCTAGCTCACAGTTCCGTGATCGTGTCGAGGCACTACAGCAGCAGCTCGTGGATGCGGCGTGGTTCCCTATGCCGATGGTGGTGCCACCGAAAGCATGGGACTGCGATTGGCATTTGTGGGGCGGTAGCTACGACAGCGACGACATCCCGTCTTATGGCTTCTGCAAGGACTGGTCTCGTTCGGATCACGCTGAGTTAGAGGGTGTCTCCGATGTCGCATAATGTAAACCTCACGATGGCTGTGGATGCTGTCAACGCTGCTCAACTGACACCCTACAAGTGCAACCCACTGATCGCTGGTGTCATTGACGAAACTGTGCAGCGGGACCTTGACGTTCCGTACTACCGCAAGCCGATTGACAAGCCGACGCTGGACGAGGCGAGCTGGCGCAATCCAGACCTAGCTAAGCGCATGAAGCACGAGCTGCGCGAGTGGCACGCTAGCCAAAACGCAAGCCGACACTCTCGGATAAGCCTGCGTGCAGCCTTGGCGAATGCCTTGAAGTACCGTGACCGTCGCCTGTGGCTACCAATGCAGACGATCAAGTCGGGTCGCATGCACTACAAGCCTACGCTCAGCCCGCAGTCGAGCAAGACAAACCGGAGCATGCTGGACTTTGCCGAAGGCATGCCGATTGCCAACGACACGGCAGTCGAGCACGCGATGGCTACGGTCGCAGACTTGTGGCCCGATGGACTGACAGTCGAGCAGGCTGACCGGTGTGTCGCTGAGCCACTGCGCCACGACGACTGGATGCACGGCGAGGCACCCTTCATGCGGCTACGTGCAGCTCAAATGCTCAGCGAGTTTCACGCGCACGGGCTAGGCTACGTCGATCACATGGTGCACTACCGTGACCAGACGTGCTCAGGGCCAGCACACTACGCTGCACTGATGCGTGACGACACACTTGCTCCGCACGTTGACCTGACTGCCGACGACACTGCGCCCGACCTGTACACAAAGGTCGCTGAGCTGGCTGTCACGTTCGCGCGCACGGTCGGTACTGAAGTTGCTGATGCTGTCGCCCGCAAGGGCATCACGCGCGCCGATGCAAAGCGGGTGGTCATGCCGCTGGGCTACGGCGCAAGACACAGAAGCGTCGAGAACGCTACGATCCAGCATGTCTTTGGGGCAGTCGAGCGTGGCGACATGCAGCCGCCGTACCCGGACCTTTATCGTTACAGTCTGTGTCTGACCCAATGTCTCTGGCAGTCCGCACAGCTGCTAATGAGCAAGCCGTTCGCGCTGCAAAAGTGGCTGGGTGAGGTAGCCGCACAGGCTGCGCGTGAGCAAGTAGTACTGCGCTGGGTTAGCCCGAGTGGCTTCCCGGTAGCCAGCGCTGAGTGGCAGAAGCGCACGCGCAAGATACAGACACACATCGGGCAGACTGTGTACGTGCCGGTGGTGCTGGATGACACAGACACAATGGACGGGCGGGCGATGCGCCAACAAGTACCGCCGCTGTTCGTCCACAGCTTTGAAGCTGCCTACTTGAGCCGTGTTGTCAGCTACGCACGTGACCTCGTGCAGCCCATCACGAATGTTTCCCTGATCCACGACAGCATTGGCGTCCATGCTGCCTGTCTTGAAGACATGCTCGATCACTTTGGGCCACTGAAGCAAGCGTGGCTGCACCAGTACAAGCCTGACCACCTTCATCAAATTGCTGAGTGCTTCCAAGGCCAGCTTGCTGATGACCTTCCGCCCCTGCCTGAGTACGGCACCCACAAAATCGAAGAGGTACTGAACAGTGGCCGCTACTTCCAAGTCTGACCCGGCTTGTCACAACTGCGCTCATGCTTTCGAGCGCTCAATCAGTGGCAAGTATGAGTGTCGCCGATACCCACGATCTATGGATGTCCCACCCTATTACAAATGTGGCGAGCATGCACCTGTACCAACTAAGCGACGACTTGGCTCTCGGGCTAACTCCAAGCGGAACTCTTAGCCTCTACGACATCGGCGTCATGCACGACTTGGACGAGTGCGAGACCGTCGAGGAAGTCTCGATGCTCCTAGATGGTGGCTCGATAGTCGAGCTGGATCATGAGGAAGCAGAAGAGCTGTTCAATATTCTCCAACTCCACTTCAAGGAAACTCCAAATGAAACCGTTCAGTAAAGCCTCTGAAGAGCGCAACTTCACACTCGGGCGCTGTCGCCTACTCCGCAATCGTGCCGAGCAAATGTGGTACGCAGTAGCGCAGCCTGATGCGACGACCAGCAAGTACGAGCTGACCTTTGGCCTGCCGATGCAGGTGTGGGACGAGATCGCTAACGACTGGAACATGCTGCACGAGAGCTGGGGTGTTGACCCAATGCTGCGTGTCAAGCCGCAGGAACTCTTCGGCGAGCAGATGATGATGCTGCGCACGGCACGAGACCAGCGCCTCAAGGACGGCGTGGACTTCAGCCAGCCTAAGATTTTCAACTGGGACGCAGACCTACAGCAGCCGACATGGGAAGTGGGTCACGGCTCTATCGTGCGCCCGACTGTCAAGCTGCGCACCACTGAGTACGGCGGCAAGCACTACATGCAAGTCCAGCCCGTGTCGTTCCAAGTGATTAAGCTTGTCGAGCACACTGAGGAAGCCGGTGGCGGTGCGTCGAATGACAACCCGTACAAGAAAGAAGAGGACGGCGGGCTTGCGAGCGCGGCGTAGCAACAACCCTCTCAACCTGCACGATCAGCAAGGTCTCATTAAGGGCTTCCGGTCACAGTTTGAAGACCGGATTGCCCGGGACCTGTGCGAGCGCAAGATTTCGTTCCGATACGAGCGGATGATTGACCGCATCCAGTGGACCCGACCAGCCACCCATCACGTCTACTCACCGGACTTTGTGCTGATCAGAGCAGACGGTCATTTGATCTACGTCGAGGCCAAGGGCCGCCTAGACGGGGACAGTATGGCTAAAATGCTGCATGTTTGTAGGCAGCACGTAGAGCTAGACATCAGGTTTTTGTTCTCTAACGCAAAGACATCGGCGGGTAGACAGAAAAAGACGGCGGGCCAGTGGGCAGACAAGCACAAATTTAAATGGGCAGAAGGCCGCGTGCCGGATGCATGGATGAAAATATGACAACGCAACATGACGAGCGGCAGAAGCCGTTACTGACCCACCAGCCTTGCCCGGATTGCGGCAGCAGTGACGCACTTAGTGTCTATGAAGACCACACCTTTTGTTTCTCGTGTAAGCAGCACACGTGGACTAAGCCGCTCGATTATAACCCTGAGGTTATAGTGCAGCACCCGAAGTCTGGTCGCCCAACTGGCTCAGTGCAAAAGATTGTGTCTCGCCGCATTGATCATCTTGGCACGTTGAAGAGGTACGAGGTCGAGACAACAAGCGACGGCCTGTCACTGTTCCACTACTTCAGCAGCGCAGGTGTCTGGAAGGGTACAAAGACCCGCAAGCCTGACGACAAAGACACGATACGCTGGGTGGGTGACGGTAGCGAGCCAGCGCTGTTCGGCCAGTTTGTGCAGAAGCCGACCGCTAAGAAAGCGCTAGTGATAACTGAAGGTGAGTACGATTGTCTTGTAGTCGCTACAAACCTACCGCTCGACAAGTACCACGTGGTCAGCCTGCCCGGTGGCGCTAGCAGTGTGGGCCACGTATTGCACAGGCACTGGGACTACTTGCACGGGTGGTCAGAAGTGATACTGGCTGGCGATACGGATGGCCCCGGCAAGGATGCAACTGACCAGCTAGCGACAGCGCTTGGTACAGCAATGGACGCCATGCCTGTCAGCGTCGTTAAATGGCCAGACGAGTGCAAAGATGCTTGCGACGTGCACGAGAAGGGCTTGAGTGTCAGCGACTTTGTTGCGGGCGCAACGCGCTGGCGACCTGAGAACATTCACGACATGCACGACCTAATCCCGAGCTTAGAGAAGCCGGTCGATTACGGTCTGCCGATTATGTTTGAGCGGTTGAGTGAGCGGCTAGGTGGCTACCGCAATAACGAGATGTGGACGATTGTTGCAGGCACGGGCGTCGGCAAGAGCACGCTGGTCGGCCACCTGTGCATTGACCTTAAAGTTACGCACGGCAAGCGTGTCGGTCTTATGTTTCTTGAAGAGCGGAGCGAGCACGCACTGCGGCGGCTGCTGAGCATTCACCTCAAGACAAATTTGCTCAGGCCCAACAGTGCGTTCAGTGTCAGCGAGCAGGTTGCAGCAGCCAAAGAGCTGTTCGAGCCAGACACCTTCTACACCTACGATCACTTTGGTTCTGTAAGTAACGAGGACCTACTGCGCCGCATGACGTATTTGGCCAACGGCGTAAACTGCGACTACATTATTCTTGATCACATCACGATTGCCAGCACCCTGCCCATGAGCGGCGGGGGTGTCTTGAGTGAGCGACAGTCGATTGATGCCCTCACTACGGCCATACGAACGCAGATCGTTGATGCGTGTGGTGTGAGTGTAATTCTTGTTAGTCATACACGTAAGCCGACACACGGCGACCACAGCGACGGCTCAGCACAAGTGCGGCTGTCGGACATTCGCGGCACTGGCGCAATCGCTCAGCTTAGTGACGCAGTTATAGCGATTGACAAAAGTAAGGACGAAGCAGGCGACGTTGTTCGGGGCGCGGTCGATCTAACGGTACTGAAAAACCGAATGTCGGGCGATGTCGGTTCTGCTGGCACCCTTCTTTATGATGATATTCAAGGCCGATTGCGGTGCAGTTCCGCACTTTGACGCTCTCTACGATGTCCACGACTGGGCTGTAGAGAAAGCGTTTCGTGACCGCCGGTTCGGCGCGTTCAGAGACAAGCTGTCTTACGAGATAGCACGGGTCGAAGGCACCAGCGACTGTCTCGATAGCATCGTAGGCGTTCTGCAAACCGGCGTCGGTCTGACCGTAGATGACCTGCGAACGATGGGGTTCTGGTGGCGCAAGCCGTCAAACGTCTGGTGGAAATTGAGACAACGAGGCTACGACCTCGTGGCTGTCGGCAAAGGCAAGAGAAGTAGACGTTATTACCTAAGGGAGTGGGTAGCACATGGCGCTAGCTGTTGACATTGAGACGGACGGACTGAACGCGACGCGAATAACGGCGCTGTGTTGGATCAACATTGAGACTGGCGAAGAAGTAGACTGCTATCACAACATTGAGAGCGGCCTGCGCACCTTGATGGAGTATGACGGCGAGCTTGTGTTCCACAACGGTATCGACTTTGACGTGCCGACCATCAAGCGCTTGTACGACTGGTGGCAGCCCCGCCACCGCATTGTTGACACGCTAGTTCGCTCACGGTTCGTGTACCAAGACATGCTGGGCCACGACCTGCGAACACACACGACCGAAAGCCTGCGCAAAGTTGACGACCGGGCAAGGCTGGGCAGTCACGGTCTGGCTACGTGGGGCGTGCGGCTTGGGTTTGCCAAGCAGGAGTTCGAGGGCGACTGGGACACTGAGTACACGCCAGCGCTGGGTGCGTACTGCTTGCAAGACTGTCGTGTCACGCGGCGGCTGTATCTGCACCTTAAGGACAAGGGCATAGACGAGCGTGTTGACCTGCTTGAGCACCAGTTCGCTGAGTTGTGTGTACAACTGCGCACCTACGGCTTTGCCTTTGACGTGCAGGGCGCACGGGACCTAGAGCAAGAGCTGCAAGACCGCTCGACAATTATTGAAGACCAGATGCTTGAGACCTTTGGCGGCTGGTACGCACCGGTCGGCGAGGTTGTCGTGCCAAAGCGAAGCGTGCGCTACAAAGACAAGCCGCACGTAGCCGAAGGTTGCCCGTACCAGAAGGTCGAGTTTGTCTTGTTCAACAGCAACAGCCGACAGCACATCGAGAAGGTGCTTGTTGCGCGCGGGTGGTCGCCATCCGAGCACACCCCAAGCGGCCAAGCTAAGGTTGACGAGAAGACGCTACGTGCCATCGCGCCTAAGTTTCCTGAGGCTGAGCTACTGGCTGACAACTTTATGGTGACAAAGCGGCTAGCCCTTGTGCGCTCGTGGCTAGAGCACGGAGCTGACGGGCGTATACGTGCGCAGGTGATACCTAACGCTGCCATCACGGGGCGCACGAGTTCAAGGTCGCCAAATTTGCAAGCCGTGCCGCGTGTAGGTGCACCCTATGGTGAGGAAAGCCGCCGTCTGTTCACAGCTAGCCCGGGCCGCAAGCTACTGGCCAGTGACCTTGACCGAGCTGAGCTGACCATGCTGGCACACTATCTCGATGACAACGGTGAGTACGGTAAGCTGCTGCAAAGCGCCGACATACATCAAGTTAATGCTGACCGTATGGGCATCACGCGCGCGCAGATGAAAGGCGTGCAGTTCGGCTTCATCTACGGGGCAGGCGACAGGAAGCTGGGTGAGATGACAGGCCTACCCGGCGGTGAGGTGCGCAAGCGTCTGTTTGCTGCCATCCCCGGGCTGGAAGACCTGATTGCCAAGGTGCAGCGCGAAGCGAAGAGTAACGGGTACATCACGAGTATCGACGGGCGGCGCATTCCGGTCGAGAAAGAGCACACGGCGCTGAACTACCTGATCCAGTCAGCAACCAGCAGCGCTGCAAAGTACTGGGCAGTGCGCTGTGCCGAGCAGATGCGTGGTCTTGAGTGTGACATGGTGCTGTATGTCCATGACGAATTGCAGTTCGATTGCGCCGAGCACCACCTGCAACCTGCAAGTGTTGTCATCAAAGAATGCTTGCGTCAGAGTAATGATTACTTTAACTTGTCGGTTCCAATGACCTGTGACACGCAGGTAGGTGACAACTGGGCGGAGAGCCACTGATGTCGTTATACAAGAACATGAACGCTCGCAAAAAGGCTGGCACGTCGCGCCCGAAAAGCAAGAGCACCATCAGCTCCAAGACCTACAGCGCGATGAAGAATAAGACCGGCGGGTTCGCAGCAAAGAAAAAGAAGTAGCGTGCGCGCACTGGCCGCCGCACTTGTAGCGCTTGCGTTCCCCTTCAGTGCGCAGTCGCAAGCCGTGTTGTCGCCACCTTCGGACTTTGTGCCGTGGCTGGAAGAGGCACGACAAGCAGGCCCCGAGCACCCAGCGTGGGTCTACGTAGCAGGCCTGATCAATGGCGCTAACGTGCACAGCTTGCTGGCATACGGCACGCCTGTCGTCTGCAACGCACCCGGCGGTAACGACATAGACCAAACGCTAGACACCATCATGAACTACGTTGCTGAGTACAAGTTAGCCGGTGATCCCAATGCGCTGTTCGAGATCGTCGTAGTTGTCAGTCACGCTATCGCATTCCCGTGTACCGAAGGGTGGGGCGACAAAGTATGAGAGCCGTCATAGATGCAGACGTTGTTGTCTATCAGGCGTGCATGGGCGCTACTGCTGTCGCTGAGCACGAGGTAGGCGGCGACCTAGTACTGCAAGAGTTCATGTCTGTCACTGAGGCGGGTGTCTTGTTTGACGCCATGATCGAGACGGTACGTGACCAGTGCGAAGCGGAAGAGTTGCTGCTGTGTCTGAGTGGCGCTGACTGTTTCCGCAAAGAAATTTACCCGGACTACAAAAAGAACCGGAAAGGCGCACGGCCTATTGGGTGGTCAGCAATGCGCGGGCATGCCCAAGACAAGTACGGAGCGATATTCGTGGACGAGCTTGAGGGTGACGACCTCGTGGGCATTCACGGTAGCGAACCGGGCAGCATCATCTGCTCAATAGACAAAGACCTCAAGACCATCCCGGGCATGCACTTGGATAAGGATACGGGCGAGGTCTACGAGATTAACGAGGACGAAGCGAACAGGTACTGGATGATGCAGACCCTGACTGGTGATGCAACGGACGGCTACCCCGGCTGCCCGACCATTGGTAAGGTGCGTGCAGAGCGCATCCTTGATGCTGTCGGCCCGTCGCTTGACGAAATGTGGCAGGCAGTCGTGGCCGCATACGAAAAGCAAGGTCTGGATGAAAGCGCTGCCTTGACACAGGCACGGCTCGCACGGATATTGCGCCCCTGTGATTACGCTAGCGAAAGTGTTACTCTGTGGACCCCTTCGACGAAGACATCGTAAACCACCCGCGCCACTACACTCAAGGCATTGAGTGCTTTGATTACATAACTAGCCACGGGATGTCCTACGCTGAAGGGGCAGTGGTGAAATACATTACGCGCTACAAACTAAAGGGCAAACCGTTGCAAGACCTGCAAAAAGCTAAATGGTATCTCGATCAACTTATCTCGCAGCAGCAAGCTGCCGAGGATGCGGAAGGACTTTTCGATGACGTTTCGCAATGAGTTCGGGGAGGCGATTTTTCGTCAGAAATACGCGCATGCGGGTGCAGAGACGTGGCAAGAGCTGGCACAGACGCTGGTCGAAAACGTGGTGGGGCATCGCCTGCCGGATGACGCGAAAAAAGAATTAGTACAACTGATCACAGACTTTAAGTTCCTGCCCGGTGGCCGCTACCTTGCGAATGCGAACCGGAAGGCCCGGTTGTATAACAATTGTTTTCTTCTGCGTGCCGAAGAGGATACCAGAGAGGACTGGGCTGATCTATCTAAGCGGGTAGAGCTATGCCTTACCTCTGGTGGCGGTATCGGTGTCGATTACTCTGTGTACCGGGAGAAAGGCGCACGGCTTGGCCGCACTGGTGGCGTAGCCTCTGGCCCTGTCTCCAAGATGATCATGATTAACGACATCGGGCGGGCTATCAGACAAGGTGGAGACAGGCGGTCGGCTATCTACGGCTCGCTCAGTGCTGACCACCCTGACGCCGAGCTGCTGCTGTACGCAAAAGACTGGCACAAGATTGAGGTTGCAGGCACCGGTAAGTCACTGGCTGACATTAAAGAGTTAGACTTTAACTTTCCCGCCCCGCTCGACGGCACAAACATCTCGTTGAATTACGGCACTCGGTGGCTTGAGCACTACAACGAGACCGGCGACGTGGGTGACATCTTCCGCCAAAACGTGCGGCAGGCCATGAAGTCCAGTGAACCGGGCTTTTCGTTTAACTTCTACGGCAAAGAGCGCGAGACGCTGCGCAATGCGTGCTGTGAGTTGACCAGCTCTGACGACAGTGACATTTGCTGTCTTGGCTCTCTCAACATGTCGCGCTTCGACACCTTGCAAGAGTTCCGCGAGGCGGTTGAGCTAGCCACTTGCTTCCTGCTTTGCGGCACCATTACCTCAGAAGTGCCGTATGAAAAGGTAGCAAAGACACGCGCAAAGAACCGGCGTCTAGGCCTTGGTCTTATGGGCGTGCACGAGTGGCTGATCAGTCGTGGCAAGCGGTACGAAATGACACGCGAGCTGCGCAAGTGGATGGAAGTCTATCAGGCAGCATCTGACGCTACGGCTAAGACGTACAGCAACACCCTCAGTGTTAACGAGCCAGCGGGTAAGCGCGCCATTGCGCCTACGGGCAGCATCGGCATCTTGGCTGGCACCACCACAGGCATCGAGCCGCTGTTTAGCGTAGCGTACAAGCGCCGCTGGCTTGGGCCAAACGACACGTGGCAGTTCCAATACGTTGTCGATAGCGCAGCGCAGCAGGTGATTGACACCTATGGCGTAGACCCCGAGAGCATCGAGAGTGCGCTTGATCTAGCGGCTGACCCTGAGCGCCGCATCAAGTTCCAATACGAAATGCAGGGGTATGTCGATCACGCTATCAGCAGCACGATTAACCTGCCTGCTTGGGGTTCGGAACTCAACAACGACGACACGGTTGCGGACTACACGGCGCTGATTGCCAAGTACGCACACGGCCTGCGCGGCCTCACCTTTTACGCTGATGGTAGCCGGGGCGGTCAGCCACTTACGGCAGTGCCGTACAGCGAGGCCAGCAACCAGCAAGGCATCACTTTTGTCGAGACGCATGACGTTTGCGACATCACAGCGGGAGGAAGCTGCGGTGCTTGAAGCTCCCGTCATCAAGAAAGACTTGCTCGCCTATTTGACTGAACGGTTCCCCGACAAGGCACCGACAGCGGAGCAGTCTGAACGGGAGATATGGATGGCTGTCGGCGCAGTCGGTGTCGTCCGCCATCTGCATCATGTCTTTGAAGACCAGCAAGAAACCATCCTAAGCAAAAAGGTGACAAAGTAATGTGTCTGTTCGGCGGCGGCAGCGCACCCCCACCCCCAGTTTACGCACCACCCCCACCACCACCAGCGCCACCTATCATTGTGCGCGCACCAGAGCCTACGCCAGACCCCACGGCTGACGCTGGGCCTAGTCAGTCTGCACCTGCAATGGCTGGCGGTAACAAGACACGCGCGTCGTACAGTCTGCGCATCCGGCGACCGGGCAACGCAAAGGTGTCGGCACCTATCAATGTGGGCCAGAGCAAAGTTGGGCTAAACATTGGAAAGTAACCTCTTCAGCTCGAATTGCGCGAGCCGGTACGAGCAGCTTAGCAGTCTGCGCGAGAACTTCCTGCACCGAGCACGGGAATGCGCAAAGCTGACCCTGCCGCCACTGATCCCCGAAAGCGGACACAACAGTGCGACACGTTTCTACACGCCCTATCAGGGCATCGGGAGCCGGGGTGTAAACAACCTAGCGGCTCGTTTGCTGTTGTCGCTGCTGCCACCCAACACGCCTTTCTTTAAGCTAGAAGTCAGCGACGCAGACGCTAAGGAAATTGCCAAACAGCAGAAGCTGGAAGGCGAAGTGCAAGCTGAGCTGTCCATGATTGAGCGTGCTGTCATGGATGAGATTGAGCGCGAGGGCCTGCGCGCCCCAGTGTTCGAAATGCTCAAGCACTTAATTGTCGGCGGCAACGCCCTCTTCTATCTGCCCGCTAGCGGCGGCGCAAAGGTGTACGGCATCGACAAGTTTGTCTGTGTTCGTGACGCAGTAGGCAATCTGCTTGAGGTCATCATTAAGGAAGAGGTCAGCCCGGAAGTACTGAGCGCTGACATGCAAGCCCTGCTCGCTAGCAAAGGCGATGACGATGTGGCCCTGTACACAAAGTTCTATCTCGAAGACGGAAAGTGGCTGAGCTACCAAGACGTAGGCGGTGAAGTAGTACCGGGTTCTGAGGGTAGCTGGCCCGCTGACAAGCCGCCGATGATGGCGCTGCGCTGGAACAGAGTTGACGGCGAGGACTACGGGCGCGGGTTTGTCGAAGAGTACATTGGCGACCTGATCAGCCTTGAGGGTCTGAGCCGTGCAATTCTTGAAGCGTCTGCGGCGGCTGCCAAAGTTGTCTTTCTTGTGGCACCCAACGGCACGACGCGCGTGCAGGACCTAGCCGAAGCTGACAGTGGCGACTTCCGGTCTGGCAACGCAGCCGAAGTAAGCGCTGTGCAGCTCAACAAGCAGGCTGACATGGCGGTGGCGAGCGCAACTGCGCAAGCTATTGAGCAGCGATTAGGTCACGCCTTCATGCTGTTCGACACTGTGGCCAGACGCAGCGAGCGCACGACAGCCTACGAGGTCCGCGAGGCTATCAACGCGCTTGAAGTCGGGCTTGGCGGCGTGTTCAGCATGCTCAGCAACAGCTTCCAACTTGTCTTTGTTCGTCGCCTGATGGAGCGCATGCAGAGGCAAAACCGGCTTGACCCTTTGCAGGACGGTATCGTGGCTCCGAGCATTGTGACCGGTACTGCTGCGCTGGGTCGCGCCAACGACCTACAGAACCTGCAAAGTTTCTTCCAGTTCATAGCGCAACTTGGGCCACAGGTTGTCGAGGGCTACCTCAACATGGACGAGTTCGTGAAGCGGACTGGTGCTGCAATCGGTATCGACATGAACGGTCTCGTGAAATCTGGCGAGCAGCGCGAACAGGAAGAGATGCAAAGACAACAAGCTATTCAGCAGCAGCAAGCGGCTGAGATTGCCAAGGCTGCTGCCCCACAAGCCGTTAGCGCCGCTAACGAGCAGTACATGGAAAGTGCGAATGTCAACTGAACAACTTAACTTACCAATGCCCGACCAAGAACAACCCCAGCCGTCCCTTGAGGAACAGCTAGCGGCTCTTGAAGGCAACGAGCAAGTTGCAGAAGAGCAGCCACCTGAGCCAGAGCGCCCGGGCTGGCTGCCCGAAAAGTTCAAGACGCCCGAAGACCTAGCGAAATCCTACAGTGAGCTAGAGCGCAAGCTGTCTCAAGTGTCTCAGCAGACTACGCCTGAGGTTGACAACCTTGTGACTGATGCTGAGCGCGAGTTCATGGAGACAGGTGGAGAGATCAGCGATGACACGATTGCCAAGTTCGAGAAGGTCGGCATCCCTAGAGCGCTTGTCGAGCAGATCAGAGACATGCGTGTGCGGGAGGGAGAGGCAGCTCGCCAAGCAATTATCAGTGAGTTCGGTGGTGATCAAGCCGTGTCCCAGATGCAGGAATGGGCAGGGTCCGGCGTCTACGAAGACACTATGATCGACAAGCTCAATGACATGCTGAACAGCAACGATCAGACAACTGTGCGCATGGCCATGAACCAGATACGCAGTGACTTCCAAGCTGCAACTGGCGCTCGTGAGCCGAGCCAGACAATCAGCGGTCGCGGTGCTGCACAGCCCCAAGGCTTTAGGTCTACTGCTGAGATGGTCGCCGCAATGCAAGACCCACGCTACCGCAAAGACCCAGCGTTCCGACAGGACGTTGAGCGCAAAGTGGCGTTGATGCAATGAGGCTGAGCGAGCGAGGGGTAGCGCTGATTGCTTACTTTGAGGCAAGTGTCTCACTAAAGCTAAGCGACGGCACCACCCCGTATCCCGATGGTGTCAGTAAGACACCGTTACGCTACCGTACTGTGTATTGGGACAAGCTCGCCAGCAAACCTGTCTTGACTGTCGGCTATGGCACGACGACCTACGACATTCCTGAGCTACAGGAAGGCGACGTGTACACGCACGAGCAAGTTGTCGCCATGTTTCTGAACACAATTAGCAAGTATGAACAGGCTGTGCGGGACCTCGTGACAGTTCCGCTAAACCCCAACCAGTTTGATGCACTTGTCAGCTTTACCTACAACTGTGGGCGAGAAGCGTTGCGCACTAGCACCCTGCTGTCATTGCTTAATGGCGGTAACGCTACGGCAGCCGCCAAAGAGTTTGACAAGTGGGTTTACGCAGGTGGCAAAAAGTTTGCAGGCCTGATCAAGCGCAGGATGCTAGAGCGTCAGCTCTTCACGACACCATATAAAGAAGTGCGGGCAAACCTGACCGACAGCAGGACGGTCAAAACTGCCGGGGCAGCCGCAATTGTGAGCGGTGTAGCTGCTGTAGCGCCCGCTGTAGAGCCTGCAAAAGAGATCGCTAGCTTTGCCAAAGAGTACACTTGGGCATTTTTTGTTGCGCTAGCGTTAGTATTCATTTATTTAGTCTACTTGCGGTGGGATGACTGGCGCAAAGGCAAGCGGTGACATGTTGCAGACAGTACGAAACTGGCTCCTAGCCTTCGCCGCAGGCGCTGCTGTCGTCGGTTATCTCCTAAGCTCCCGCAAACAGACACATGAGAACATCGCCCGTGATGCCGCCGAAGCGCGCAATGACGTTAATCGCTTTGACGATGATGATGCTATCCGTCGCGAGCTGCGCGAAAGAGGATGGTATCGCGGAGATTAAAGACCAAACCTGCACAATCTGGCTGCCTATCTATGTATCACCAGACGATACGATGAAGACACAGACGCAGGCACTGGGAAACAACTTAGCGAGACAGGCCTACTGCCGCTAAGTATCGGCCCCGATGACCGGGACAACCGAAGCGAAAGAAACCTCGTAGTTAATGAAAGGGCCAAACGATGGCTAACGCTACTGTTTCCCGCCTCGGTATCGGGTCGGGTTCTACCTATACGCAACCACCTACCAACCAGTCCGAATGGGACACCAACAACGAACTTTTTTTGAAGCTGTGGAGTGGTGAAACACAAGCAGCTTTCGATGCAAACACTGTTCTGCGTGAGCGCACTCGTGTGCGCACCATCCAGTCGGGTAAGTCTGCACAGTTCCCTGCAATCGGTAAGACCGTTGCGGAATATCACGCAAGTGGGACGGAACTCACAGGCCGATCCATTGCGCAAGACGAGCGTGTAATTACCATAGACGACATGCTGGTATCGCATACCTTCGTTGCAGATATTGATGAGCTTAAAAACCACTACGATGTCCGTGGTGAGTTCACTAACCAGATGGGCAAAGCGCTTGCTCTGACCTATGACCGCAATCTGTTTGCAGCAGCGGGTGCAGAAATTCTGAACCCCACTGGCTCGCTGGCAGACCAAGGCGTAGCAGAGAAGATCGACATCAACACTGCTGTTACTGGCGTCGTTGATACTGACAGCCCAACTGAAACCACTAACGACATGGCCGAGCTGATCGACGCTCTGTACCTCTGTGCACAGAAGCTCGATGAGAAGTTCGTTCCTGAGACTGACCGCTTTGTGTACGTGACGCCACAAATTTACTACGGCCTCGTACAGAACGACAAAATCTTGAACCGTGACTTTGTGACCAACAACGGCGACTACGCCAACGCTTCGGTCCTGCGAGTTGCGGGCATGCAGATTGTCAAGACGACCAACATGGCGGTCAACCACGGGTCCAGCCCGCAGATTAACTCTGTGGACCGCTTCCCTGACTTCCGGTCTCAGTACAGTGCAGACATGTCCAGCTTCCTTGCTCTGGTAATGCACCCAGAAGCACTTGGGACTGTACAGCTTGCGGGTCTTGCAACCGAAAGTAGTTATGATCCTCGGAGACTTGGTACGCTCATGGTGTCCAAGATGGCCGTAGGTCATGGCGTGCTTCGCCCTGAGTGTATGATCGGCATCACGGGTAACACCCCAACTGACGCCTAATTGAAACGGGGGGTGGCCTACGGGCTACCCCTCGCCTTTTGCACTTAGGAGGTCAGCCACATGGGCAATCCCGTTACCGCTACAACTGAGCTACAGGCAGTCAATACGTGCCTGACAAATATCGGCGAGACACCTGTTCAGAGCCTTGAGGACGAGACGGTAGTTGACGCCAGCATGGCGCTTGAGATCGTGCGCGCTGTCACTCGTGAGCTGCAAAGCCAGTCGTGGCACTGGAACACAGACATCCAGATCAAGCTGACCCGTAACCTGAGTGGCCGGGTAGTGCTTGCGCCCAACGTGCTGCGAGTAAAGCCTAGCGGTCCTGACCAGCACTTGCCTATCGTGCAGCGTGGCACGTACCTCTACAACCGGCTGACCCACAGCTACAACTTCGATCATGACATCACTGTCGATCAGACCCTTGGGCTGCCGTTTGACGAAATTCCTGAGACAGCACGGCGGTTCATTTCGTTGCGTGCTGCGCGCATCTTCCAAGAGCGCACCATTTCTAGCGAGAGCATTGCGCAGTCTGACCGCGCTGACGAGTTCACGGCCTACACGGCACTGGTGAACGAAGAGACCAACGTGTCTGGCTACAACTACCTCGCTGACAACCTGACCACCCAGCGTATTGTCAACCGCGCGGGGCTTATCCGCTAATGCCGCTGATCAGTGAGACCGTATCGAACCTTGTCGGCGGCGTATCGCAGCAGGCCGAGAACCTGAGGTTTAGCAACACGGCAACCAGTATCGAGAACGCCTTTCTCAGCCCGGTTGTCGGTATGCAGAAACGGCAGGCAACCGAATGGCTTGGCGAAATGACAGAGTTTGGCAGCACTACTGCGCCGACTTTTAGCGACAAGGCTGCCTGTCATTTTATCAACCGTGACGAGACTGAGCACTATGTCCTCGTAATTGATACGGACGGGCTGCGCGCCTTTGATGCAGACACGGGTGCCGCTATCGAGGTCATCCAGCAGACAGACGTATCGGCGTACCTGACCGGCGACGGTAGTGGTGGCACGATGACAGACTTCACGGGCGGCTTGCGCTTTGCCACTGTTGCAGACACCACGTTCATTTTGAACCGCAACGTGACGGTGAGCGGCTCTGTAGACGCAGACTTCCTGCCACACCATTTCGCGGCGTTTCCGCAACTGGCCTACGACAGTAACCGTGGCGGCGACGGTCTGAATGATGGTATCAGCGTGCGGTATCGCTCCGACGCTACTGTACCTGAAACTGAGTTCCGAGTTACCACGCCTTCAGTCAACGCAAACTCAACTGTGTACATGGCGGCTGTCAGCGCAGGCGTGAATGGTGCGCGTTCGTTGACCCGAATTGTGAACAACAATAACTCCCGCAATGACCCGCACGACACAGCAAACCTTTTAGAAAATGCGTTTGGCTCGTCCATCGCAGCGGGCCGACACATTGTATTTCCAGTGCACGGTAACTACGTCTGGAACCCACCAGCGGGCAACCCAGCGCCTGTGCAGAAACTTGCTAACGCACTTGGGTTTCAATCGGGTAGCCACGTAGACAGTCAAGACACGTTTTCGCACCGCGACGTGCTGCTTGGCACCTACGCATGGACGTACAATGGCACTACCAATACTGCTGTACAGACTAACAACGGCGACAGTTTTGTAGACATTTCGTTTAGCGTTGTCCCTAACCGCAGCTACGGACCCAACGGCACTTACACCACCCTGTTCGGGAAGACGATCACTAACGACTTGCGCGTGTTTGCGGGTAAGATTGAAATCAGTGACGATAACGGCGTTACCTACCGCCCTCTGCGCGTCAACGATCACTCAACAATTAAGCTGAACGCTAACGCTACCAGCAATCGTCCTGAGACTAGCCCCGACATTGACTTCGACAACGTAGGCACTGGGCTGACAAGCAGCACGTGGTATGTCAACACAACGCTAACGTACAACAGTGGGGCGAGCACAAAAACTGTTGCAGAGTTTGCTAGCGCTACGTTCCCTAACCACGCAAGCCAGCGCACGCTGCTCAATGAGGTGCTTTGGGTACTTGCATACTCTGCCTACAACGACGCAGGCGTTCCTGCGAACACCACACAGTTCCTTGGCAGCTCGTATGAAGTCATCGACGCCTACGGCTTGACTGCTACGGTTGTGCAGCAAGGCAGCAGCAGCAATCAGGTTGACACGTTCCAAGACTTGCCTGCCCTTAACGGGTCGCCATCAATTAACGGCGGCTCGATCTATGAGGTAGGCGGCACGGCCATCGGTGACGGTGCGTACTACGTGATTGTCTACGATGACGACACAGGGGCAGATCAGCGCTACATCGAGACGTATGACGTACCCTTTGTGCTGGACGAGAGCACACTGCCTATCAAAGTGCAGCGCTCGTTTGACAGTTCGGGCAACCCGCAGTTTGTCGTTTCGCAGCACAAGTACGGCCCGCGCGTCGTGGGCGACGAAGACACTAATGCTACCCCGTCTTTTGTAGGCAACCGGCTCAACGATGTGTTCGTGCACGGCGGGCGCTTAGGGTTCCTGAGCGACGAAAACATGATCCTCAGTGCGGCTACTGACTTCGGGGACACCGCGCAGTTCTTTAGGACTAGCGTAACGCAGCTACTGGACACTGACCGCATTGACATTTCGATGTCTACGGGGCGCGTTGACGTACTGCAAAGCGCTGTCCCTTTTGCAAACACGCTGCTGCTCATGTCTGACCGTGCGCAGTTCCGGCTGGTGGCTCCTAATGCCCTGACACCAGCGACTGCGCTGTTGCAGCAAGCCGCTTCGATTGAGGCAAGTAAGCTCTCAAAGCCTATTGCTGTCGGCACTAAAGTCTTCTTTGCGCAGGACAACATCTCGTTCAGTTCCGTGATGGAAATTGGTAGCGAGATTGACACGCAGATCATCGAGGCTGACGAGACGACAGCCCAAGTGCCGAAGTACATCCCGAGCGGTGTGCACAAGCTGACGGCTAGCCAAAAGAAACAGATGCTGTTTGCGCTGAGCCACAGCGAACCCAACGTCATTTACGTCTATAAGTTCTATGAAAATGACAGGCAGCGCTTGCAGAGCGCGTGGTCTAAGTGGACGCTCAACAGCAACACAAAGATCGTTGGCATGGAGGTCATTGAAGACCACCTGCATTTGGCTGTTGAGGTAACGAGCAAGGACTACATCAAGACGCTTGAGGAAGCAGCGAGCCTCGGCACGTCATTCGGCACGACCAGCACTCGTGCCTACATGCTGCGTGTCGAGCTTGAAGAAATCACGCAAGCTAGCGCGACGGACTTTCCGTTGCTGCTTGACTTGTACGTTCCGCGCAGCAAGTGCATTGAAGTTGTCGGTGGGCGCACGGCACGTGGTGGTAACGCATACGACCCCAATGCAGCCGAGTTTCCAATACCCAGCGGCGGCACTCCGATCAGTGCAGGCCTTGACTGGTCAGCGATTGAGCTGCCTTACCGCACAGACGAGACAACCTTCTCTGTTTTACTAACTGACACCGCTGCTTTTGGTATCACGCTGCCGCGCCTTGCAGCTACAAACCTAAAGCTGGCCACGAGCGTCACGGTTGCGCAGTTTGAGGCAGCACAGCTTGCGTTTATTGGGGCGGCCACGGTTGACCCTAACAGCGCAGCAACGTCTTCCGCACACTCTGCGCTTGCTGCCCTGATTGACAGCACTATGAACAACACTCGCTTTATCGTGCTTGGTCGCCTAGACGGCGTGTTTGCTACCGACAACGACCGCGTATTGAACAACATTACGACTGCTGTAACGCCTGATTTTACGTGCGGCGTAGACTACACGATGACCTACGTGCAAAGCCCGCTGTTCTACAAGCCGCAAGGCGCTGACACTGGGCGCAGTGAGGCTCGCTTGCAGTTAAGGTACGCGACCATCACTTTTGACGATACGGCTGGCTTCACGGCTGAGATCACGCCGAAAGGGCGGTCGGCAAAGAGCTACGTGTTCGGTGCGCTGCAAAGCGGGGACAGCGAAATCCTGCTTGGTCAGCAAAACTTTGCGACCGGCTCGTTCCGGTTCCCGATCTTTGCAAAGAATGACAGCGTAGAGATCAAGTTTACGAACAACGGCCCGTTCCCCAGCACCCTTACGACCCTAGAGTGGCAAGGCTTCATCAGCCCAAAGAGTATGCAGGCGTGACGAGTATGCTGACCATAGGCACGGCGCGCGTTGAGGACATCGATACGCTAGCGAGAAAGATGCGTAAGGCTGACAGACGTGAAGCGTCGCGGGCGTTCCCCCATGCCACGCCTGCCGAAGCCGTTGAGCTGTCGTCCAGCCTGTCAAAAATTCTGCTCAGCGCCCGTACCGGCAAGGGCAAGCCGGTAGCACTGGCGGGTGTTGCGGGGCCGCTGGGTGGCGGTGAAGGCGCTGCTTGGATGATCACGACAAACTGGGTCTACAAGCACCCGGTCCCGTTCCTGCGTCGCAGTGGCGAAGTGCTCAGCGAAATGTTCAAGCGTAGCGGGTGCCACACGTTCACTAACCTCGTTGACTGTCAGAACACACTGCACATCCGCTGGCTTACGTGGATGGGTGCCGAGTGGGACAACCCCATAATGCTGCACGGCTTTCCGTTCCAGCGCTTTTACCTGAGACAAGAAAGGTTGCGCCATGTGCACCGCGATAGCTAGCTTTATCGGGCCGGTCATGAACCTTGCCGCCGCTGGGCAGCAAGCGAACATCGCACGGCAACAGATGGCCCTCGCTAACGAGCAGGCTGTCGTTGAGCGCGAGATGGTTTACGAGCAGTACCGCGAGCAGCAAGAGCGGTACGAGCTGAACAAGCAGCTTGCGCTTGAGGCCTACGATCTACAGCAAGACCAGATCGACAAGCAGACCATTGAGAACGTCAAGGAAATTCAGCGGGCTGCCTTTGATCAGGCACTGCAAGCGCGGCAAGTCATGGCGTCTATGGGCGCTACTAACGCTACGCTGGGTCGCCGGGGCGTGAGCGCACAAGACGCACGCCAAGCCATCAAGGCCGAAGAGGCACGCAACCTCAACCGGCTGGCGTACAAGCGCGACAAGACCTTTGAGTACGGCCAAGACCTCAAGAAGCAACAGCAGTTCGAGGCAGAGAGCCGGATTGCTTCGGTTGCGCCGGGTAAGATCAGCCCGACCGCGCTCAAGGCCATCGAGGTCAACCGTAAGGCAGCGATGATAGGCGCTCAGCAGACAATGTTGCAGGCGCAGCAGACTGCTATCGGTGGCATCACCGGCTTTGTAAATGCCTTTAGCTCAATCAACAGCATGCAGAGCCAGCGGTTCTCAATGCAGCAAGGCCAGATGCTACAGCAGCAGAGCTTCGCGCAGTCCCGTAGCTACCTTGGCTCGATGCAGCAGATACAGACACAGATGCAGCCCATCCGTATTGCCAACATCTACAACACAGCAGCCAACCCTCTTCTGACCGCACCGGGAAATTTCTGACATGGTTGAGTTTATTCGCCCCGTAAACCCCGGCGCTAGCCCGGTTGCTAACCTGAGCAATCGGTACTTCCGCCCGTTGCTCGATGACACCGAAAGCCGTGCGCTGGGCCAGCTTGCAAACGCCTTGGCCCGTCAACGCAGTGCGCTCAGCGGGCTGGCGAGCAGTGTCGGTGGGGTGGCAAGTGCAGCGCAGGGCCTGAGCAATGCAGCGCTTAGCGCTCAGCAGCAGCAGCTCCGCGACATGCAGCGACAGTACGACCTACAGAACCAGCGAGACCGCCTGTCGCTGCAACAAGAGCAGAACCAGTTCAACCTTTGGAAAGATGAGCAGGACCTTGCGGTACAACAGGCGCGCTTAAACGCTGCCAATGCGCAAGAGGCAATTGGGTTAGCGCTTGATGCAGACTTTTCTGGCCCCGTTGACAATAGCTTTCTTGGCCTTGTGTCGTCGCGCCCCGGTAACTCACCCGTCAGCGCTGACCCGTTCAGCGGTAGCGTACAAGCTACTGGTGCGGCGGCGACAAGCTTTGTTGAGCAGTACGGTCAAGCACTTGAGCAAGTCGCAGCAGTCACAGGTGCAAACCTGACAGTTACGGACGCAAGCGTGTCGAGCCGCACGGTTGTCGATAGCCTGCCTGACCAGAATGCTAGCGGCCTTGGCGGCATGGCTGACATGGACCCAGAGACCCGCACTAAGCTGCGTAACATCTTTGGCGAAGGTGCGCTTGGCGCTCAGCCGCAGTTCAAGACAGTCGAAGACAGTATTCGCTACATGGGCTTTTACCTACAGCACCACGGCGTAGCCAACGGCACAGTTGAGGATGCAGTGCGGGTGTTCTTTGGTCTCAACACGACCGGTGCTGTGGAGGCGACACCCGGTGCAAGCGAGGCTGTCCTTAGTCTGTACCAGCGCCGCATGCAGATGCTCGACGCGCAGGGCCTTAGCGCTGACGCTAGCCTTGCTGACAACCGCGAGCAGTTCGCCCGTGCCATGCTGGTTGACGGCGTGAGCGAGCTTGACGAGCTGCCCGTTGGCAAGCTGGTAGAGGAAGGCATCAACGCTACCAAGACGGGTCGCCTTATCCGCAACAACAGCGGTCAGTTCAAAGTGTTCGCTGGGGATCGCGAAGAGTACGGCGCGATGAAAGACGGTGAGCGCCGCGTGTCGCTGGACTTTAACAGCGCACCCGACATCCAAGGCGGCTTCTACGCGATGGTTGTGGTGCCTGACGACGCGACCGGCGAAGAGCTGCAAGCGGCTCGTGGCTACGTGCAAGGCATGAAGCAGCTTATGGCCGAGTACGGCTATGACGACTACGGCATCTACGGTGACGATGGGCTAGCAACGCGCAGCGAAAATGGACGCGGCAAGCCCGGTACTTTCCACACTGAGCCGTTCTTTGCGGAAGACCCACGCGCTGTTGAGCTGCTTGGCAACCCTGAGTTCATGGCGGCCTATGCTGAGCTGGTAAAAGACACGCTGGGTGAAATCCCCGGTGCTGTCTTGATGGCCCCACACACTGAACAAGACGGCGGCGCGACTGTCACGTTGGCGGACGGGCGTACCCTGACCGAGCGCGAGTTTGCACTGAGCGAGCTGATCCCGCTGCTTGATGGGCCTAGCGCTAAGCAACACACTGTAGACATTAGCGCCGATGATGGCAGCAACCCGATCCCGCTGAGCGACGGTAGCCCTGCCAGCATGACGGTCAAGAGCGCTGCTGCTGCTTACGGCGTGCCGATCAACAACGGTAACGCCTCGGACGTGCTGTCTATCGGTGCTGGTGGTGAGACACCTGACGTGTTTGCAATGGCCTACGAGGGACCAAACGCACGCGCAGCCGAAGCGCAGACTGCACTTGAGCAGCTAGACAGTCAGTTCCGCGACCGCGTGCAGCGGGCTGTCGCAATCGCACGGCAGGATGACGACCCTAACATTAGCGGCAACGCAGAGGCATTCGTACAGGGGTCGCCCGAGTACCGCGAGACGCGGCGTGCGTACTTAAAAGCTAGGGGTGAAATCTTCACAGAGCTGGAAAAGAGCATTGTTGAGGACCAGCAAAAGGCTGTTGAAGACTTTGTGTTTAGCCAAGGCACGCCAATAGCGGCGGAAATTGAAGCTGAAACTGAAGCGGGTGAGTTTGGCATGATCACAAATGCTATGCGCGACGCTAACAACAACATGAACGACGCAATCCTCAACATCATGTCGGGCGGTGACGAGGCTCTGCGCAGTGTCCTTGCGGCACAGTTCGCTGGTCGCCTAGACACAACACCTGTCGGTAAAGCATTTGCTAAAGGTGTAGGGCTGCAAGCCAAGGCGCAACGCGGCGCGCAGCTAACGGACGCAGCGGTCAGTGAGTTCTTTACGCGCGTGCAAAGCGGTGAAGAGCTGCGCGGCATGTTAGCAAACCACAGCCCTAAAACGATCAGCAACATGATCGACACGCTGGTCAACAGCGCAAAGACGCAGCTCGATGCGTTTGAGATGAACCCTGAGGCGTTGACCTTTGATGACGTGCGGGAAATGGCGCGCAGCAAGCAGTACTTGCAAACGATCATGGATGACCCGCTTGCGTCTAACCTCAACAGCCAAGACACGCAGAAGATCAAAGCCGCTAACGACCGCCTGACTGCGCTACAAGCTGACGTAGTAGAGGCTGCTGCACTGGCAGAGATCAGCGGCGCTACGTCGCCTGACGCAATCATCGCTGCGCACACAACTGCGCTGGATGTCGGCTCGCAGTTTGGCCTTGATGCAGACTATCGCAAGACCATCGGCGAAGATGCGGCCACCGGCTTGCAGGAGCTAGAAGACCAACAGCTCTTGCTGTCTAACGCCACGGTCACAACCAAGTACGAATACGACACTGGGCTACAGCAGCTTATTGCGCGCCAAGAGCCGCTGACCGTTGAGCAGCTCAACAAGCGTAAGCGCCAGCAAACAGCTAACCTTGCAGCGGCGTTTACCTCGCCAGACGCTACCCTTGAGCAGCGCACTGCGGTGCTACAGGAAAGCACAGCGCTGGGTATTAACCTTGGGTCGCGGCTTATCAACGACATGTTCGGTGAGGCTAGCACGTACCCTGACACACAGGCTGAGTACTTGGCTTATGACGAGCTGCATCAAGCTATTGCAGCCAGTGGTGCGGACCCTATCGAGCTGTTCGGCAACGACCAACCCATTCACATGTTGGTTGCTCTTCGATACCAGCCCGGGCAGCGGGCGCACGATGTGCTGCGTGAAGTGGTCGAAGTCGCTGACACAGTGCCGCCTAAGTTCGTGGATGCGCTTGAGACCGTAAACTTCGCACGTGCGCCCTCTGGAATGCGAGACCGAGTGCGGGCAGCCGTGCTACTACAAGCTATTGAGGAAGTGCCAGACGGCTCAACCGAAGCCAACATTGCGAACTACATTGATAACAGTATCGACAAGATGCTGCGCAGCCGCGAGTTCAGCGTGGCTGGCTTCGCGCAACCGGGCTTTGCAACAACGGCTACGCAAACCGTGCGGCACAACATCATGGCGGGCGAGAAGTACCTCAAGAAGCCAATGGCTGCTTTCTTCGCTGCCGCGCTTGCGCAGAAGACGCAGCAGGTGCTGGCCGACATTCGTGCCGAAGACCCGAGCGACGTAGTACCGTTTAATTTAAATGACCGGTCATACGTTATTGATGTCGCTGGGGATCAGGTAGTGCTGACGCAGAAGAAGGGTGGTGCCGTCAGCGAGATCAGTGGGCGGCTGGCTACGCTGCTGTCAGACGACAACGCCACAGCGCAGGCTCGCTCTGTAAGGCTGGTTGAAACTGGTACGGACTTGCAGACGGGCGGTGTCGTCGAAACCACAAAAGACGCAGTGTTCCTAGACAGCCCTTACTATCTAGACCTGAGCAGCGTCAGTGAGATCACAGTCAAGGTAGCAGACGGTGAGCGTGGCTCTCGGTCTCTTGTTATCCCTGTGTCAGAGCTGCGCCCGACCGTGACAAGTGCCGGTGCTGCATTGCTCAACAAGCGCGGTGGTACGCCAGTGCCGAAGTCTGAAGCTGTGGTCGGCTACTACTTTGCGCTTCCCGAAGGTGAGACGCTGTTCCCCGGTGAGATCGAGATTGACGACATTCCGCTAAGCGCAGGCCTAGACGCGCCCATCGGTCTGTCTACAGCGGCGCTTATGCAGGCGGCTGACGACTACACGAATGGCAGAATAAAGGTGCTCGACTGACATGGTGAAGTATCTCGCTGAGACACCGACACAGAAAGCTAACTTCTTTGCTGGCTTTCGCCGTAGCTTTGCAGCCTACAGCCCTACTGCGTACCTCAATACGCTAAACCCAACGCGGTTTGCGGGTGCTGGTGACGACCCTGAGCGCAACCTGCTCAGCGCACAGATCAACCCGCTCAATCAGCCCGAAGCGCTGACGGAAGCTGAGCTTCAAAGCACGCTGGCCATCGGCCAAGAGTACGGTCTCAACGCGGCTCGCCTAGACGATCTACGGTACGAGTTTGCTGAGCTGAAAAGTTTGGGCATGGACGAAGAGCGGCTGGACCGCTCACTGCGTGCACGTGCTCAAGCTATTGGCGCGCTGCCTGACCGCGACCGTATCAGTGCAGCGAGTGAGCTTGCCGCGCAGATACTAGACCCAGCGAGCAACATGATCTTGCTGGCGTCTGGTGGCACAGCCGCAGCAGTACGTGCGGGTATGCTGACGCGAGCAGGGGCAGGCTTCGCGCTGGGTGTCGGTGCTGAGACAAGCATCATGGGTTTAGAGACTGCTGCGACTGGTGAGAACCGCATGAGCCTACAGCGTGCACTTATCGGTGGCGCGTTTGAAGGCGGTATCGGTGTGCTTGCTGGGCGACCCGCTGTGAAGGCAAAGGATGCGTTTCCGAAGCCTGTGGCCCAACGCATTCAAGTAGCGACAGGCCCTATCCGCAACGACGCTAGCCTTGCTGGTTCACGGCCTGTGCTGAGTGACGCATTCTTCTCTGAGTGGCTTGAGCTGTTTACGCCACGGCGTGCTGGTATGATGACGGATGACGTGCAGATGCGTGACGTAGCACACAGCTTTGGCGGGCTAGTGCTTGAGGATGCAAGCGGCAACATTGTCGGGCGGCAAACCGACATCGCTACGCTGTTCCGCATGTTTGATCTTGAAGACCGCAACCAGATCAACGTGGCTAAGTCAGACATGTTGGAAGCTTTCCAGCGTGGCGAAATGAGTTTCGACAAAGGCATGACGGTCCTTACGCAATACCGCCGCCTCAAAAACCGTGGCGTAGAGCCTACGGCTGAGCAACTGAATATCAGCCCACAGCAGCTTGATGCAGTGCGCTCAGACTTCGACACTATCGCAAAAAGCTTTGATGACTTCTATGAGCGCAAGCGCGTGCAGATGATCGAGGCAGGTGTACCAAAGAGCGACATTCTCAGCATGCGCAGCGGTACAGAGTACACACCGCGCCAGTGGGACGGGCTGACCGTCAACAACATTAGCTCACGCATGCCAACGCTGCCCAAGTTTGATCAGGCGCGCATACTTGGAAGGCTCATTGCCCGGTCAATCCGCAGGGAGCAGGGCGACCAGCTCCCCATGTTCGCGCAGATGATGGCAGACGGAAAGCTGTCGCGCGCGGGCAAACAGTTTGAAGGCCGGACGGCAGACGACATTCTCGACAACAGCCTAGATGACGTAAAGTTTGTCATGGAGCGCTACTACGAGCGGTTCGGCACAGGCTTCATGCGGGCTATCATGGCACGCGCAGACGACAACAATGCGTTTGTTGCTGAGACAATCCGACTGGATGAGCTTGAGGAAGCGGTGCTGCGCTCGATACCTGAGCAGCTTGATGACGAGCTAGTCGTGACGTTCGGTGACGACCTAGAGCAAGCCGTGCGTGACATCTTCGCTAAGCGCATGGAAGGCAAAGACCGTTCCGAGTTCCAGTCGCTCAACACGCGCGTTGCGATGGACGATACGTTCACCATGAGTATCGCTGAGTTAAACAGTGGGCTGACACCAGCAGACGTAAAGCAAATTGACGAGCTGCTTACTGAGGTGCTGGGCGAGCGGCGCGTAAGCACGCGAGGGTCTATTAGTGTAGCTGACCTGCTCAACAACAATGGCGGTGAGCTGGTAACGCGCTACAGCCGTGGTGCAAACCGCAAGGTAGGCTTTGCGCAAAGAGGTATCCGCGAAGAGCCGCTGGACATTGCACGTGCTGCGAAGAAACGCTGGATGCAGCGCGATAAAAGCAAGATGAGCGCACGCAAGATCAAGCAGGAAAAGCGGCGACTGAACAGCGCTATATATGACCTGCTGACTAACGCTGGGTACTCTGACAAGCGTGCCTTTGACGAAATGCTAGACGTGCCGGGGTTTGTCCGTGAAAACAGCACGAGCCTTGACACGGACTTCGGGGCTTGGCTGGGCAGTGCAAAGAACTTTGCTACCAGCATCTTCCTGCCCGGTGTTGTCTTCTCTCAGTTACCGGAAGCGGCGGGCGTTGTAGCTCAAATGGGTGTGCCGACACTGCGAGAGCTTGAGCAGCTAACCGGCGTATGGTCGGCAATGCGGCGCGTAGGGCGCGGTGAGGTTGTTGACGACCTGTTCGAGCAAGACATCCTGCCGTTGCTGGACTGGGACCCAGCGACCAGCGCGCGAGGCTTCGACAACGTAGACATGGAGATGCGGCTCACCCGTCAGTCGCTCGACGCTAAGGTCTACAACGCATCGAGTAACTGGCGGAACATCATGATGCGGGCCAACCTGCTGCGCCCTTCGACTACCATCATGCGCGTCTTGACCTACAGCCGGTCACTGAACCGTATCCGTAACTGGGCGCAGGGCCGCAACAATGCGTTCAGCGCCTTCGACATCGAAGTGAACTACGGCCTCAACACGGCGGCTAAGCAGGCAGAAGCCAAGCGCCTGATCGACAAGTATGCGGTCATTGACCCTGACACAGATACCGTGCGCAGCTTCCAGTTCCACCGCTGGGCAGAAGACGGTATCGACGCAGAAGTGCTGGCCCGCGACATGCGGCTTGCAGTCATGGACCGAATGTACACGGCAGTGCAGGAAGCGAGCAGGGGCTTTGCGCCGTCTTGGATGCAAGGCGGGCTGCTCAAGTTTTTCATGCAGTTCCAGACATACGCCTTTAACTCGCTTGAGAAGCAGGGCGTACAGCTCCTTGCACGTTACAAAGCAGGTGACACAGCGACTGCAAACATCGTGCTGCAAAGCACCTTCCTCGCCAGTCTCGCTATGTACTTCTCTCGCCAGTACGGCATGACGATGGGCATGAGTGAAAAGAAGCGCCGTGAGCGCATGAAGAAAGCCCTTAACCCTGCGCAAGCGGCGCTCTACAGCATCGGGTACATGCCAGTAATCAGTGCGCCCATGTCGCTTGCCACCTACCCGATCAGTGCAGTCAACGCGATGGTCACTGGTCAGCCCATTAGTCGCGGTGCAGTGCCGACTGCGCCAGCATTCTCAGCAATCCACACCATCGCAAATGCGCCCGGTGGGCTGTACCGCGCAGCAACCGGAAACGCTACCGAAAGTTCGACATCTCAATCGCTGCGTGTTATCCTCGGCGGCGCTTCAGAGTTGCCGTATATCAAGCCCATGACCAACGCAGGAGCCGCGCTCATAGCCGGGGAAAAGCCGTCATTTGGCGGTTCAGTGCTTACGCGAAAGGAATAATTACTCATGAGTTACACTCCTAATAGCTACACGACGACTGGCACTGAGACGACCTTTGCCATCACGTTTCCCTTCCTCAAGGAAGCTGACGTTGTAGTCACGGTCTTTGACCCTAGCGGCAACACGGTCAGCGCATTTGACTACGAGATTTTCCTTGATGGCAGCTTCAAAGCGCGCGTCGTTGCAGACGGCACGATTACTGACAACGCACCCACCCCGCTGACCTCAGGCCACACGGTCACTATCTCCCGCGCAACCGACATCGCCACGTTGGCCACCACGTTCCAAGATGGTGTGAGCCTGCGGGCTGACGACATTAACCTGCTGCTGAACCAGCAGAACTACGCGCTGCAAGAATTTGGTCGTAACACTGAGGAAGCCCTTGGTAAGAACGTCAACGACACCGCGTGGGACGCCACTTCGCTCCGCATCACGAACCTTGCGCAGCCTACTGCCGACAACGACGCCATACGAAAAGTGGACGTTGACAGCGGCATCGGGCCTGACATCACGACCGTAGCAGGCATCGCGAGCGACGTGACGACGCTAGGTAGCGGCACGGATACTAGCGGCAGACTGCATCGCCTCAACATTGAGGACGTAGCAGACGACCTGAACCTTGGTGCAAACAGCGACATCACAACGGTTGCAACCGACATTCGGACGGGCGGGAACAACCACGTCCAAGCGGTCAGCAACAGCATCGCAGACGTAAACACGCTCGCCGGAAACGACACGGATGGTACAGCGCATCTGGTCAACATCGAGACTGTCGCGGAAGACCTGACTGGCACTAACACAATCGGCACGGTCGCCGGGTCAATTGCAAACGTCAACACGCTGGCAGGCAACGATGCAGGCGGCACGGCGCACCTGACGAACATTAGTGACCTTGCGCCACAAGTGACCAACATCGACACGCTGGCGTCTGGTACTGACAGCGGCGGCACTGCGTACCTGACGCACCTTGAGAATGCATCGACGAACGCGGCAGCAGCACAGGCAGCGCTTGAAGCGTTCAACCGGACGTACCTTGGCGCTTACAGCGCGGACCCAAGTGCGGACGGTAACGGCGACCCGCTGACCGATGGCGACCTCTATTACAACACCACGTCAAACAATCTGAAATTCTACGACGCGGGCAATAGCGTGTGGGTGACACTGAACAACAGCGTGCAGGTGAACGCAGCGGCTACGCTGGGCGCAACTGGTGACGTTACGTTTACGACGGAGACGTACCAAGACTTCATCATGCGCGACAACAGCAACCCGGCGCAGTGGGTCAACGTCACCCCAGCAGCAGTGAAGACGGCGCTGGCGATTAGCACCACAGACGTGTCGGGCCTCGGCACGGCGGCAGTGCAAAACGTAGACGACTTCGCGACAGGCGCAGAAGGCGACCTAGCATCCACCGCGCTGCAACCGGGCGACGTTGTGAATGACGTGACGACTGGCGGCACAGCCGTGCCACTGAGCGCGCAGCAGGGCGTGGCCCTCAAAGCATCAATCGACAGCAACACGACTGCGATAGCGGCCAAGGCTACGGCTGGCTTCGCGATTGCCATGTCCATCGTATTCTAAAGGAACCCTGACATGCCAAACATTACAAAAGTAACCAGTCTGCAAGGCGAAACCGTCAACGGACAGGCCACGACCAGCACAGCGTACAGCCTCAGTGGTATCGCTGACGACACAGTGACACCCCTATACACAACGCTCAAGACAAACCTGCTGCTTGTGGCTAACCCAAGCGCAAGCACTGTTGCAGTTGCCACAGTTAGCTTCACGCCCTCTGGCGGCACTGCACGAAACCTTGCTGTTGTCAGCATCCCGGCACAGGCGAGCTTAGACGTTCTCAGCGGGCCGCTCTACATAAACGCGGGCGACAGCCTCGGCGTGGCAGTCACAGGCACGGACGTGGACGTTACGGTTAGTTACGAGAAGCTGATGAACAGCGAGGACTAAACCCATGCCACGCAAACACAACTACATCGGCGGCATCATCGGGGCGGACCCGCTGGTCAGCAGCGCACCGCGACCCGGCGTGTCGAGCCTCGGCGCGCTCGGCGGTGACGGGGTTATAGGGGTGGACACGTTTGCTACGTGGGATCCTAATTTTAGCACAGGCATAGCTCGCACTCTCAGCCAAGGCAATTTGTGGCTGACATCCAATCTATCTAACTTCAGTCCCACAGGATCGACACAGCCTATGTCGTCGGGCAAATACTACGCCGAGTTTCTGGCGGGTGACTCAAATATTCGAGGCTGTGCCGGAGTATGTGAGGCCACCTACGCATTCAGCGGCACAGATCGCGCATATACAGGCTCGGTCAACAACGTAGTGATGCGGGACTATGACGGGCAAATCTATGCGAATGGCGCCAACGTCAGCAGCAACACAGCAACCATAACCCACAACAGTACAGTGATCGGCGTAGCGCTTGACCTCGATAGTGCGACAAAGACGGTGAAGTGGTATTTGGATGGTACGCTGCATTACACCTACACGCTTTCGTCGCCGCCATCCATGCGGTTTTCGGCGGGCGACATCTCGTCAAACTATACGGCGATTGTAAAGGCTAACTTCGGGCAAGACCACACGTTCGCCGGGACTAAAACGGCCCTAGCAACCCCGTACACCGACGCGAACGGTCTTGGCGAGTTCTACTACGACCCACCTGCGGGTTTCACGGGCCTTTACACCCCAGTGACCACCACACGACCCACACGGCGCTGGGGCGGCATGACCGGGCGGACACTGGTGGAGAGCACGGCGGGCACTCCGGCGTTCAAGGCTTTGGCCTTCACGGGCAACGGTGCGCCCTCACGGTCTATTACGGGCGTTGGTTTTCAGCCAGACTTTGTGTGGTTAAAAAATCGAGACAAAACGCTTTCACATCAGATCGTTGACGTTCTCCGTGGGGCTAATAAGGCCCTACTAACCAACTCTCAGAACCCAGAAAATAACACTCAAACGGATTTTTCTGGTGGCGGGGTCGAAACCATTGACGCTGACGGCTTCACGCTGGGTGACGGCACGGTCAACAACAGCAACTTTAACGGCACGAGCGACGACAGTATCGCATGGTGTCTCAAGGCTGGCGGTGCGCCAACGGCGACTAACAGTGGTGGTCAAACGCCAACCTCCGGCAGTGTGATGATTGACGGAGCGGCTTCCACGGCACAGCTACCAACTGCGAGCATCTACCCGAGGAAGTTGAGTGCAAACACTGCGGCGGGCTTCTCGATTGTTCAGTGGAGTGGGACTGAGAACACCAACGGGGAAACCGTCCCACATGGCTTAAACTCCGCGCCGGAGCTGATTATATTTAAGTCCCTGATTTCCACTAGCAACTGGATTGTCGGAACTGACTACCTGTCAAACACTTCTGGCTGGAACAAGCAGCTCTATCTAAACCTATCCGACGGAGAGTCAGTCAATACAGACGCAAGTTTTAACAATACGGCACCTTCCGCAACAGTCTTTAGTCTAAAGAACTCTGATGCGACGAACAAAAGCGGGACTGACAGCATGATTGCCTACTGCTGGCACAGTGTCCCCGGTTTCTCCAAGGTCGGTAGCTACACGGGCGACGGCACTACCAGCAACGATGTTAACCTCGGCTTCCGTCCTGCGTTTGTGATGGTCAAGGCCACTAACAGCGCTCGAAGCTGGGCAATCTTTGACAACGCTCGTGACGTAGACAATCAGACTACAACGGCTCTTCGGGCTGACATGAATAATGGAGACCTCACGGGCGTTAACCTTGGGGTAGACTTCTCTGACGAAGGTTTCACGCTTACAGGACCAGACAGTCTCATTAACAATACCTATAACTACATCTACATGGCCTTCGCGGAAGAGATACCCGGCGCTGACACCATCCCCACGACCGGCGTGCTGGGCCTCGCGGAAGACTATCAAAGCAAACTTTAAAGGAACCTAAACGATGACCGAAAGCAAAAGTTGGTACACCTCTAAGACCGTATGGGCCGTTCTGGTCATGCTCGGCAGTGTTGCCGCACGTAACGCCGGGATTGACCTTGGGCCATTCGAGGAAGAGATCAGCAGCCTGATCCTTGATGGCGTGGCGCTAGTGGCTGGGGCTGTTGGCCTGTGGGGTCGCATTGCGGCTACTGCGAAGATCGGCGGTTAAGGGACATGCCGGCGATGAGCGATGATGAGATCAAAGCGATCGCCCGCAGCGCAGCAAACGAGGCTGTCGAGGAGACGCTGCGCAGACTTAACCTACATGACGACAACAGTGCCCAGGACGTCCACGACCTGCGTGAGCTGCTAGGCAGCTGGCGGTCGGCAAAGCGGACGATCGGCACGACAATCACCCGAAGCATCACGTTGTTTGTGCTGGGCATGCTGGCCCTGGGCGCCGTGATGCAGGTCCGTAAACAGATGGGTGATGACTAAACGGAGACTTGGCTGCAATGACAATCGACAATGACGACGGCAGTCCCGACAACGCTCGGGATCTGCTGAACAGTTTGCATACGGCGATGGCTGAAGAGTTACTTGGACGTGTACGCTCAGGTAACGCTTCCGCTGCCGAACTCAGTGTCGCGACAAAGTTCCTGAAGGACAACCACATCGAGTGTGTGGCGACACCCGACAACCCACTGGGCCAGCTCGCCGACGCGATACCGGAGTTCAGCAACGCGGCCTGGAACGAGCAGGAGACAGGTCATAGCTAAAGCACAGGATGCCTCTAGAAGCCCTCAGGAAGCCCGTACAGCGGCTTTGGCGATTTCCGAGGCTACACCGCTGGATCGGGTCAAAGGCGACCTACGGG
>Ga0208150_1000090_pt1 | contig 34374 bp, 53 predicted proteins | sample DEB08_DNA_8_FD_184534 | JGI IMG/M metagenome (GOLD analysis project Ga0208150, IMG submission 184534) | Aqueous microbial communities from the Delaware River and Bay under freshwater to marine salinity gradient to study organic matter... | ecosystem: Environmental > Aquatic > Marine > Coastal ...
CGGGTTTCTTTTTTGGTCTGCTGGTGGTGTAGCTCCACAATGTTCAGAAAACGATTGCGCCTTATCTGTTCATCTCGAAGGAACGGCTCGATTGCGTCAACAAAAACAGTCTTTTCAATACCAATGGTGTCTGGGTTGTATTTAGTATCTAGTGTAAATAAGAATTTAATCAGCTCTGCGCTATCTAACTTCATTCTAAACGCTTCAATATTCCACTTATTGTCGGCTGTAACATGATTGATAACTACTCCAGTATAGTCACCATCCTTTTTACCTAGTGAGCTATCCAGGGTGATATAGGTTGCGTGGGTACGCATTTCCACTTTCTGTGGCTCAATATACCGGATATATTCACGCTTGAACTTCCTATTTTCATCTGAAAAAGGCTTGTTGAGGTATTCTTGTTGGAATGACAAGCTAAAGTCTGTAGATAATAGCAATAGTCTTTTTCTACTCTCTACTGATACTTTACCGGTTTGCTTAGCTTCCTCATCTCCAAAACAGTACTTCTGAGGCCAAAAAAGCACCTCTGAGTCGTCGTAAAGTGGAATATTAATGTATGCCATCTTCTCAATCTTTTTCGCCTTATCTATGAGCATTTGGACGTTACATTGGTCACTAATGTAATTGGCTAAATAGACCACTTGTCCGGTTGGTGATAATCCACCTAATGCTTCAAGAATGTGGTCTCTGGTCTTCTTGGTGTATGCCTCTGATTCAATAGTCTTTTTGTTCTCGAAGTCATCGAAGAGAATAAGATCGGGTCGATCAAAACCTGTTAATCTACCTCGTGCGCTTTCCTGTGTACTAAAGGCTTCTACTGCTACCTTGTTGTTGGTAATAAAGTCGGCAACACGTTTCCTTTGAGCTACTTCTTTGTCGCGTTTTGAGTTATATAAATGCCCAAAATCCCTAATTATTTTAATGTTGGTCTGTAAGTGCAAGACAACGTCAAACAAGATACGTTCTGAGTTTTTTTTATCATGTGATGAAACAACAATATAGTTTTTCTTTTTGTAGACAATACACCAAAGAATAAAAGCCTTTGCGATGGTTGTCTTTGCGCTTTCTCGGAATAGTACTTGCAAGAACTCGTCTACCTCCCCTCTGTCCATCTTTTCGTATGTCTTGAAAATATCAAAGTGGAAGTCTGCAAAGGGATATTTGATACCTTCGGTAAAGTAAAAGGCAAAGAAAGCACTAAAGGAATGCTCTAGTGCTTTTCGCCTGACTCGTGGTGTTGCGTCAGTAAGGGTATGTAGTATTTGTGCGAGACGCTTGTTAGTCATCTAGGAGTTGTTTGACTTGATTTATTTTTTCTACTTCTTGGTCGGTTAGTTTGATCTCTACCGCTCCACCATCTGCTCCGGTCTGTTCAGTTCGTGTTGAGAAGGTTTCTTTTTCCCTACGCTCCAAGTACCATTTGCTGGTTTCCTTTTTGTTATCGTCCATCTCTGCTTCTTTAGTTAGAGCCGAAAAGATGTTAGCTAGAGCTAGTTTTGACATAACATTCTCCCAACCTTTCAGTTTCATAGAAAGTGATTCATCCTCTTGCACCCACTTAGAAAGTGTGGTCGGGTGTAATCCGATTGCTTCACATGCTTTATTGCGTGAAAACCCCGCCTCTAAATAGGGGCGTACGCTTTCTACAATGCTTTCTCTTTCTTCTTTTGTAAAAGCTTTTCCTTGTGCCAAATTACATTTTTTATACTAATAAAACTTTTTCATAAGTAAATTATGCAACAAAATACTTTTTACGTCTATTCCATTTCCAGGTTATGTACAAGTAATGACTTTTCATTATGACTTTGTTTTTTACCTTCCTAGCCACATAGCTTTTTGGTATTCCTTCCATAGAAACTAAGTAATGATCTATATCTCCAGCATATTTTGATATTTTTAAATCAAATCTATTTGTAAAGATTACAATGTGCATATAGAGTCTACTTATCTTCTGGTTTCAATGGAGCAACACTTAGCTTAGGCATAATACCTCCCTGACTGAAATCAAGAGATGCTAGTAGTCCTACACCGTGTTTTTCACAAACTTCTTGGTAGTCCTTTTTGAAAGCCTGAAATACCTTGTCACTTACTGAGGGTTTCATTTCCTTTTTAGTAGTCACTTTTACTGGGCTTTTTTTCTTAGTTGTTTTCTTTGTCATAATCTAATGCAAATAATGCGTTAATAGCGTCTTTTCTATATTTACTTGACCAATCTGGTACTGCCATGTGAGAGGCAAATACTGAGTCTTGGTCTTCTTCAGCTTCTAAGTCTATAAGGGCTGTTTTTAACATTGGTTTATGTTCACTACCCATTACATACGGCTGTACTAGTAATACATTTTCAGTTTTTAGATACTTATAAAGATTGGATAAATTACCGTCTTTCCGCAGTTTCTTTTGGATATTTGCGATTTTTTCGTAAATCATGGGTATATTATAACACTTTTTATTATTTTTTTACCATTTTGTGCGATAACTCCAGTACGCAGCACTCATCTTTCCTTTCTTAATATTTTTAGCATGACGCGCTTTAAAAGACTTACGGCGTGCTTTACTCTTTGCATCTGTTTTATTACCTGCGCCAGTAACACCTTTTTGTCCGAATCGAATGAGCTTTATTTTGTCACCTTCTTTAGCTACCACTGCGTGTGACTTAGTAGAATGTCCCGGGGTACGCTTGGGTTTGTTGAAACCTTTAAAACCCATCTTTTTATATCGTTCTGGTAACGCCATGTTATTTCTTGCGCTTACCCTTCTTCTTTTTTCCGTATCCCTTTCCTTTTGGCATGGCTGTATTATACCACCTTACTTTTGCAACCTTAATCTTTCCTCAAGTGAATCCTTATGACCACGAGCCATAAGCTCCAGTTCATCTAGTTTTTCGTGCATATAACGAAATGTTTCGTATTTATTTCTTATGATACCAGTAATATCTTCGATTGCACGAACAAAATTCACCATAATTGCATGATTATCTTTAGCAAACTCTGTATTTATTTCAAGATGTAATTCTCCATCAATAATTTTTGCATCAATAATTTGTTCTGTTACTTTATCTTTTTCTTCAATTAAGAATTGCATGATTATTTTTCGGTCTTGAGAAACAACATCCTTAATATGCTGATCGTGAATGTTTCTAGTAGGCATTGCTGTTATTGGTTGTATTTTGGTCATGAATCTAGACACCTAGCTGGTGTTCGTATGTTCTTATTCACAAACATAATGCTCTCCATTCATATCGTGACAGTACTCCACTGTTTCAACTAGCTTGTCTACTCGTGTTGAGTGCCAGTACATCCCCCACAGGATAGCTACAATAAAAGCGATAATGACTACCCACGATATTACTCCCATATCTTCTTTGTTATTCATACAATTTTGGCTCTGGCTTGGCTACAAATTCACCAAAGCTGTCGGTGTAAAAGTATTTACGTTTTTGCTTTCCGTCTTCAAACTTCAGGCGGCTGGCAATCATCGTGTAGTTTGGTTTTGTCTTTAGATATACTGGTTTTTCGTTTGCTCCAGTAACTTCGTGTAAGCCATACATTGCAATATAGTCTTCGGATACCAGAACCTTGTATGCTTTCTTTTTTTCTACAATTTCACCCGTATCAGCCGTTACTACAAAGCGGTCAGCAACTGCTTTTACTTTGTCTTTTAGCTCTCGGATTTCTTCCATTATTTTTTTGTACTGTTTGCTTGTTAGGATTTTCATATTACCGATGTGGGTGCACCTTGTCGGTGCGCCTCATTAAGAGAATAGTTATTAAGTCATCATGCACTGTGAGCATATTGCCTCTTTGCGCAAAGCTTTTTGTGCCAGCGTCCTTTTCGACCTCCATTTTTAGTTCGATTACGTCTTTCAGTAACACCAAATCATACACGTGTGAAATTGGCTCTGCCTCTTTTCCAAACGTTTCTTCTACGATACTTTCGAATGGTACACCGACAAGGTTATTTTGCTTTTGGTATTCATCGAAGCCGAGCAAAGCTGTTTTGATATCCGTTAGGTTTTTTGCTTTTGCAATCTGGTTATAACGTTCCACCGTGTAGAATCCGATAGGAAACTCGAAGTCATAATTGACTGGTGTTTTTGCCATTGTGATCGCCATCTTAAAGCTGTCTGTTGCGACAAAATGACGACCTACTAAAAATGGATTATCAATTTTAAGTTCGCGACACTCGATGTGTTGGAGCACTGGCTTAATATCTGATTTAGCTGTGAACTTGGTTAGTTTCTTGTACATGTTCCATTTGTTATTCATACAATTTCTTTATTAGTTCTACTTGGGTGTCAAGGTCGTGCTTAATAGTACAGTTGTACCAGTTTTGCTTGATTTCTCCGGCTTCAAAGATCACTTTGCGTGCCAGTTCAGTTGATAGCTCAGGGTCAATAGCAATTTCGATTGCTTCGTGGTTGGTGATGTCACGCCCTTCAAACTTCTTTACATAGTGCTTGATGGTTCGGCGTTGGAACATAAAACGCCCAATACTCATTCTTCGGATGTCACCACGTGCTGCACTATCGTAGATAATAGCTCCGTCTGGGTCTTCTACGTTAAGAGTCTCACAACCTACTGATAGTTGTTCGAGTAGATCGTTCTCTAAACGCTTAATTTTGGCCTGTATAGCGATTTCTGTACCTTCTTTGACTAATGCGTCGATGTTAGGTTGTGGAGCCTCTATAGGGGCTTCTGTGGGCTTACTGGTGATAGTCCAAATACCCATACCAAATACGATTGCTAGTAAGAGAAACTTTGCAAACCGTTTAGGGTTGCGTTTGTATTTTCCTTTGTTATCTCGGTGTCTTTTCATGTTACTTGTTTATTACTGGTAACACCTTCATTATATACTTAGGGGGTAAGTATGCAAGGGGGGTGTGGATAACTATTTGTTCCACCTAGCGTCTGCCATTGCTTTACCTTTTGCTTTTCTTTGTTCTTCGGTAAGGCTATCTGCGTATTTCTTTCCTCCTCGGCTGCCGTATGTTTTACCAACTAATCGTGCCATGTTGGTTACTCCGGATTCTGATAGTTCGCCAGTGTTCATAATGTGCTGGGCTTCGTTCATTGCTTTTTGAGCTAGTTCTTTAATCGTCATGTTCTAAGAGTTTTTTATATTCTTGTATTTTTTGCTGGTAAAAGTGTTTATCGGCTTTGACTATGTTTTGTTTATCGGCAAATAGCTTGTCTACAAAGTCTTTTCCGTGTTTTTGTTCTACATATCGGAGTAATGCTGCTCCGTTCCCTCCTAGGTTGATGTTGCAGTAATAGCATTGGCTGTAAAGATTTCTGGGGTCGAAGCGTAGATAAGCTCCACAAGCTGCATCGGGTATCAAGTGTCCTGTATGCCACCCACTACCACTTAATCCTGTTTTTCCACAGCTCATACACTGATTGCCGTCTCGTTTGCGTATGTACTCTTTACAAAGTTCCCATAGCTTACGTTTTAACTTGGGTATTTCACTTTTACTTTTCTTTCGGAGTTTTGTACGTTTCACTACTCTGATTGTATCATGTCAAGATATGACGGCCATGTAACTGGTTCCCCTGTGTGTTGCCCAATGGCTTTAGCAAAAACTTCAAATACTTGTTGTATTTCTACGGTAGTAAGATCAGCAGTGCTTTCCTTGCCGTACATCTTTCTTCCCATTTCTCGAAACAGTGCTTTTACTGTTTCCCTAGTTGCCGGAACATCTGCTACTACATTTAAGTCTAATCCATACTCCACCATAGTATCTGCTACTTGTTGGCAGAGCTTGTGTAGGCTACGGTTTTGTTGATTAGTCCTCTGGGGCATAGGCTAGAACGGTATTTGTGAAGGGTCTGCGTCATCGTCTGGGTGCTGGTTTGCTGGTTTGTCTTCCCATTCAGGAGCTAGTGATTGTTTTTCTTCTGGCTTCCAGTCATTTACCTGTGCGTACCACTTACCGCCTTTTGATTCTTTGATGTCTAAGTTTACCCAGTTACCTTCATGGGTTTTACACCAGTTAAAAAACTCATCTTTTTTAATTGATATGTTTGCTTTGATAAAGTCTGGTGCTTTTTCATGTGGTTTCTTGGCAAATACTCCTTCTGCAAAAGTTACTTTGTTTTGTTCGTTGTTCATATAGTTATTCGCTTAGTTTCCAAAGTCGGTATGTCGCAATGGCTAGTCCAATAAATGTTAGTGCATCTAATACTTCACTGTATGCTGGCATGTCAGCCGCATAGAACAGAATAGATACAATGGCTAATATAATTGTTGTTTTAATAAGTGTTTTGTTATTCATATCTCTATTATACGTTAGTTGTTAGTTTCTTGTGGGTTAGGGGTGGATAATGCTTGCCTTAAATCTTCCTCTATCGCCTGTGCCACCTTTGAATCTGTTTTTGTTTTTAGCACATGGCGCAATGCTCTTATTGCATGGTCTTCTCCCTGTTGTGTGAATCGTTCGGCAAACTCTCTTGGGGATATCTCGTACCACTCGCTTCTCTCTTGTTCTTTGGCTTTGGTGAGAGCTTCTTTGTTTGGCTTTAATGAGACAGTCCTTTTGTCATGATTTGCTTCAACTTCCAACGAGAATATTTCTAAATCGTACTTATCCACAAACAGGCAATGTTGTAGCAGGTCAAGAGCTTTTTTGTTTTCATTATCTATTCCTTTATCTTGTGGTTGGTTGTGTGTGGTGTTAGTCATGGTTTAGTGCAATAAACTTCATAAACTGGGATAGTGAGTCAAAGTCTTCATCTGTGTATTTAGCCCCTCCACTCTTCTCGTTTTCAATTAGTGCATTTGAGTATTTTTGATATAGGGATAATAATAATCTTGCCATTGTTTCTTCTTTCATACGCTCTCTAGTTAGTTGGTAAGTTTGTACTTTATACTTTTCCAGTCTCGGTTTAGAATTGCTTTTTTGTAGAACCTCCACCCTGATAACTCGTTTAACTTGTAAAAGACTTTCTTTTTGTATTCGCTCTCTTCGTAATTTTCATCAATATAATTTTTAAGCTTCTCTACTAGCTGTTGTTTAATGTCTTTAGTCATACTAATTAACTTATAAACTTCTTAACCTGGTCAATATTTTCAGTTCTTAGTCGATATACCTTAAACCTTCCTATCGCACGGTCTTCCACAATATCTGGGTAATAAATTGCCATATCAGATGCTCTTGCTGGTGCGCGGTGTGATAGAAAATCTCCCTTACTTGTCGTCTTTCCAACAAACTCCCATGACCACCACCATATTTTATCTGGGTTATCAAGCATGATCTGTACAATCATCTCTTTTCCAGTTTGGATTGACTTTGTTGTTCTGCTTCTGTACCAGCTTTCACACTTGTTAAATTCTTGTTCTATTTTGTTCATGTTATTGGAGTAGACCATGATAAGCACGGTTTCCAATACTAAAGTGTGCCATTGCCTTTTTCATTGCATCTGTTTGCGCTGATTTAAAAGCGTCTCCTGGGTCTGTCTGGATTGGGTGACTAGCGTAGGACTCCATCGTAACGCCGCCTAATGTGAGCTTGATCTTGACAAAAGCATTGTTTATGGTTCCACTTTTACCTTTTGTTGGGTAGGTGGTGTGTTCTAACACTTCAATACTCCATTCACCAATAAATTCTATATTTACTGCGTCAATAATAGCTTGGGGTTTATACCCACTGTAACCCTTGTGATCTTTTGACCAGTTACCTGGCTCACCTGATTTTAAAATTTCATTTACTTTTTTAACTTTGTCTCTCAGTTCCATGTTGTTGTTTAGTTACTTTACAATTAGATTTTTTATAATGATCTGCTAAGTGAGTAATGGCTTCTCCACAGGTCGGACAGTGCATGGTGTAATCCTGCTTTGGTCGTTTCCAGTTAAAAACAGGAAAGTCTTCAGGATTGAGTATCTGCATCGTGCTGGCTGCTATCCATCAATTCTTGGTTTTCGTAGATATTGCCAATAATCTCAAGATGCTCCTGAAAATAACTACCCAGTGTCAAATTTCCTAACGGATTACCTGTTAAGGTAACTACCCCATTACACCAGTCACAAATTCCAAACCAACCCTCTTTTGTGTGTTCTACTATATCCCCCTCATATATCTCCTTGCCGTTTTTGTCTTTGAGTCCTGTGTATTGCATGACAACCTCTGGGCTGTCTTCCATAGCCAAACACGCAAAGCTACTATTTAAGTCAAAATCAGGTTCGCTACCTGGGACTTGAGGTTGATAGTCCATCGTTTTCAATACCTTATTCCAAGCCCTGAATTTAATTTCCCTCATGTGCCATTTCGTTATCTACATGGTTTTGGTACTCTTCGTCTTCATCAAATACTCGCTGCTTGGCAACGGTTTCCATGTAGCGTAGGTCTACTAAATGTTTGAGAGCTTTGTCGTATTCTTCACGTAGTCGCTCTACTTCTTCTTGGTGATGCTGTATTTCATCACGGATTGCAATGTATTTATTGCGTGCAATTACTACTGCCTCAGTATCTTGTGGGGTACTTAGGCGTGGTGTTGGTTTTACTAATGCGTCTTTTAACTTACTCATACTACTTGTTTATTACTGCTAACACTCTTAGTATACACCTATCCAGTAAATATGTAAATGGGGCTGTGGATTACTTCTCTGCAAACACTTCTATGCAGTCCACGTTGCCAGTTTTCACTAGGAGCATTCGGTCTTTCATTCGCATCTTAGTAAACTCTCCTTGCTTAATGGTGTGGGTATCTATTCCACTAAATGTTCGCTTGTTTCCTCCACTGAAATGAATAATCTGTGTGACTGTTTTTCCCATTTCTTCTACTGTTGATTTTAGATTCATAGTGTTTCAATATAACTTTCAATAGTTCCTCCTTGGATGAGGTGGTCTATCATGGCGTGCATTTGAGCCGCACCTTGTCCTATTGTCTGGTCTGGGTGAAACTCTTCACAAACCGAACCATGGAAATGGATATACTCTTTACATTTTTTACACCAATGCCCTTTCCACTTCTTACCCTCCACTTTCCCCACTGCTTGCCAGGCTTTGGGGTCTAATACGATCTTCTCTATACAAAGTTCATAGTCACACTGCTCACCATCATAATAATCTAGCTCCCAGTGTTCTAATCCAAACTTTATACCTCCCTCTATAGCTTTTTCAATAAATTGTTTGATTGTCATAGTTGTGTAATTAGTTTTCAATCCAAAAGTTGATGTTTAGTTCACTTTCTCTGTTTAAATTAAATTCTTTTTCTGCTATCTCTAGTTGTCTCTCTTTCTTAATTACCTTTATTCTGTTCTCGATAGCAAGGATAAGTTCATCTATCGGCTCAGGTTTATGACGCATTTTCTTGCGTGCTTGATATTTCTTCTTTTCAACTTTTAGAAATTCCTTGTCTTGTACTGCCAGCTTTTCTCGCTTCTCCTCAATTTTCTTTGTATCTACTCTTTTATAGACTTTTCTATGTCTCGCTTTAACTCTCTTGAAAAACTCTCTTTCGTTGGGAATTAGAAATGATATTTGAAAACCTTTTGATTTCGGTTGAGCATGGTCGAGTAGGTATTGCCATACTGCTTTCTTGAATTCTCTTAGGTCTTTTTTAGATTTTACTACTTTGTTTTTTGGTTTTTTGCCTAATGATCTTTTTCTAGGTAGACCTTTATATGGTTTCATGTTGTTTATGTAGTTAGTTTTTTAAATGTCATCGGGTTTTTAGGAACACGGCTACTCTTACTTGTGTATTACAAGTATCTCTCTCTACTAGTATCTCTTAGTATGTTGAGGTAGTAGTGTTAGACATCAGAGACTCCATATCTATAGCGTTAGCGTGTCAGGCAATACTAATATTCGATACTCTTGTCTACTGTACCAATAAGACTTTCTAACAACGAGCGTCAGCCTTATTTTCGGGATTACATCGGTACGTTTGAGGTATCCGTATACTCCGTTCCCTGTCACACTTAGGCCAGTGGGGACTACATAACAAGCTTACAGGGTATACCTACTTGGGCTACTTGTTACTGGCTCTACAGAGCTATAGGGAGGAGAAACTGCTATTACACCAACCTTATGCTAGTTATGGGGGCTACCCAGTTTCTAGTCAGGAAGCATTTCGATCTCCTCCATATAACCCTGTAAAGAATTGCTAAAGAGCTGGATAGAGTAGGCAAAAGGTCAGTCTGCTCAACACGGTGGTACAACCGTTTACAAGCCTAAAGTCTTTTGCGTCATCTGTACCGAGATGCTCAACTACTCTGTTCAACTCTCTAGCGTTTTAAAGAACAACCAAAAATACCCAGCCGTTAAGCTAGGTACGTTTGGTCTAATATGAATGCCTTAGATGCAAAAACATCTGCAATTGCGTATGTACTTGTATCTAAGTCTAAAGCATTCATATACATAGAATACTACAAAATAGTAAACATGTACAAGTGGGTGTGGATAAATAAAAAAGCCCCAGCACTGCTAGAACTATTTTTAACCTAAACAATCAAATAAGTAGAAAAGCACCAACAATCAAATAAGTAGAAAAGCACCTTGGCAGAGGTGTTTTTCTATTGATCGCTACTCTCAGTATACTCTATGCACTGAAAAGAAGTCAACAAGCTGTTGACAAATAACGTCAATCTGTTGTAATGTACATGACTGTCGATGGTTAATCCATCTCAAGCGTTTGATACTATCGTAAATAAAGTATTACTAAGTCTCCTGGCCGGGGGACTTTTTTAGTATACTACAGAGCTAAAAAACTTTTTCCCCAGCTTTTATCTTAGCAATTCTCCATTTGGTGATTCCCCAAAAGAATTTGCTGAAATTTCCTGATCGGTGAGCTTCACGCCAAAACTCTTTTATTTCTATTGCTTCTTTATCCTTGGTATCAAAACCAGCATCTTTGAGTCTTTTCAAAAAACGTGAGAATGCGATTGGCTTTCTATTACCACGGTGTTTATTTAGATCATCAAGAAATGTAGTGATGATGTTTTCACGATAGTTACGTGGTACACCTTTAGTCGGCTTATCAAACAACTTCGGTTGATACTCTTTGAGATGTTCGCCGATTAATTCCATGTCTTTACTTTAGCAACTGAATCCAAAGTTTAGAATTAGGTATGGGGATAACCTACTTGTTTTTTGCTTCCTCTATTCTAGCTTTAGCTATCTCTACATACTCTGGGTTCATTTCGATACCGATGAAATCAAAGCCTTCGAGGGCGCATGCCTTACCTGTAGAGCCACTACCCATGAAAGGATCAAGGACTGTTCCACCTTTCGGTGTTACTAGACGCACTAGGTATTGCATAAGGGCGGTTGGTTTGACTGTTGGGTGGTGGTTTTGTCTTACTGGTGTCTTTATGGGTTCGCCCTTTCCTGATAGCCGTTGCCCATCGACAAGGTTTCCTGCCATAGCTGCCGTCTTCCTTTCCTCCAACTCCTCACATCCCTCGTTCCTGTCTTTCTTTGAGGCTTTAGCTACATAAAAAAATCTACTTGCTGACTTGTCGTCTTCGCCAGGAAACAACCCCACCACCTCGTCACTACCGTCGTGGAGGAAATTTGCTGGAAAGCGACCTTGCGCTGGTGGTGTCTTTTTTCCAATACTTGCATTAAATGTACTACCAGTTTTTCTCCCACCACGGCCTGTTTCTATTTCCTCAGTCCCCACTCGGCATTGGTCTATATTTATCCCACCTGTACCCCATTCCAATACATTCTTTGCAATAGTCTTTTCTGATAGAGGTTTACGAGCTACTACGATAGGTTCGTGGGCTGGTTTTAGGGCTGTACCCCAGCCTTCGTATGGTGATGAGCCTTTGGTTTCAGTAAAATGTGTCTTAAACCCAACATCTCCTTTTGTAAAAGATTGTGCATTACTGCTATCTGAGTTATTCATAGCACCTGTTCTATTTTTTATTACTTCTCTCTCATTGCCCTGCAACTTATCAACAGCCTTGCCTATGTTGTGAGATTTCGGAAATCCTGAACCATACACCCACATAATCTGGTCACGAATTTCAAACCCTGCGTCTTCAATATTCACTGCCATTCTGTGATAAGTTCTTGAACCAGCAAAAGACAGAAGGTGTCCACCTGGTTTTAGTACTCGCATAGCTTCTTGCCATATCTCGACACTAGGAACATCGTAGTCCCATTTTTTGCCCATAAAAGACAGCCCGTAGGGTGGGTCTGTCACAATACTATCCACGCTATTTTCTGGCATGGACTTCATAGCTTCTAAACATTCACTTGTGAATATATTCATAATCTTATTTTATCACTTGTATATATAAATTTTTTGAGGGCGTGGGAATAACATTCAATTGTATGTCTGGATTGTTTAGACTTTCTTTATATGTACCCCACCAGACGTCTAAAATTGCCCCTTCCTGGGTTGTTCCCACTTGTTTTATGCACAAGTACTTAGTCCTAGATAAATCGTACATTTTCGTACTTTTTTTCATGGTAGGGAGAAGCGTATATTCGCTTTTCTTTTAATTCGTAAAAACACCAAGAGTCCTTTATTTCTTGGTGTGTGTCTATATACAGAAATAGATCGGAGTTGTTTTTGCTGACAAAGTAATATCGTTTCATGTTTGTATTAAACCAAAAAACCGCCAATGTGGGTGGCGGTTATGTGGAAAACTGGAGAATCCAGTAATAAACAAGTTGTCTGAAAAGACAATTTAACTATAAAGAAAAACCCCCAGTCTTGCAACTGGGGATATTGTTATATGTGGTACTCATCTCTAGCAGAGATAATAGTCTGCAAAAGCTTGACGATATTCACACCAAAGTTTCCCCCATGAGGGTTGGAAAGTGTGGTTGTTACCAACGTGATTTCGTAAGAATTTCACGTATTCGTTCATCTGGCGAACATGTACTTTTTTTGCCAGGGGACAGAGCGCGCTATAGCGATCAAAGTACTTCTGTTGCATGTACAGCATAGCTGTTACTTGGTCGAGTTCAACGGTAGTGCGCCCATTAAACAGTTTTCGGTACTGTCTCCACAGTTTGGAATACTCCCTCCTGGGTATATTCATGATCTTGTGGATATGAACGTGCAAATCATGGTGAATGGTCACGATGTTTTCTGGTACATTCAATCCATGTAATGAGAGGGGGCAAAGATGATGACGGTCATTCATGACAAACGGTATTTGTAGGTGAACGTGTGATTGTTAGGACATTCATAGGTTTCAACCTGAAAGCCCTTTTTCGTTACACTTTTAACGATGTAGACACATTTAATGCCTTTACAGTACGGACAGAATACAAACGTGTTTTTCATTTGATTTTGTATTGTTTGGTGAAACGATGTAGTTGTTCACACTCATACTTGATGATGAGCTTTCGCTTTAACGGGTATTCCGTTCGTTGGTAGACACGGCAAAGTACTTGTTTGCCACAGTCCGGGCATTTTGCCCACTGGTTGTAGACTTCGTACAGATGCATGATATTCAGTTTAAAGGTACAAAAAAAACACGCTAAAAAAGCGTGGTGTTCGTGTATACGGTTTTATTTATTGTAGACACGTTAGGGGGCAGGGCTTGTGCTTAGTATTTAGCTATATGAAAGTCTGCGCAAGGAGTTGTTTTGTAGCCTGTCCCCTAACCTACCTACAAGGGTAGGAACCAGCTACACTTTCCTAAAAGTTATCATCTTAGATTGGTATGCACCGCACTTCCATGATGGGATAGGCGAGTAGTCCAGTATTGTGTGAGGCGTAATGGTATCAGCACCCCCTCACTCGTTTTCCGTTTATAGACCGTTACGTCTAGAATGTACCTTTACAACCTATTCTATCATTCCTCTTCTATGGTAATTCCTACTAACCGTCTTTGCAATGCTTCGGTGGGGATAACTATTTCTCCGCGGTCATGGGCTGCAATTCGTTTGAGTACTTGTTTGTTCTCTTCTATCTGCTTTAAGATGATTTGTTTTATATTTTTCATTTATTCAAAGTTGTCTCTCCAAACAGTCCAGTGTCTAGCGTGGCCATTAGCGAATCCCCAAGCCATAGCTTGTATCTGATGGTACATATTTTCGATGTCTGGGTTTTCTACACCTGCTTCGGTGGCCATCCACATAAAAGTATCAGGGTGGAATTGGCATAGGTGGTAGGAGGAGTTACTACCATCTGCATGCTTTTCTTGGTCGTTTATTACACGCTTACGCCAACCACTCTCTCCATTGATGGTTACTTTAATCTGATGGGCATTAGCACCAAACTTAGCTGCCATGTCTTCTACACAGCGTTCTAAGTCTTGCCTAGTGACAAGCTCTTCCACATAAGTGGTTTCAGAACAATCTCTTGGTTCTAGCCAAGGATACGGTTCTGCTATTGCTACGTTGAATGTAAGTACGTAAGTAACAAACAACGCTATTGTAGATAGAATACGCATAGTATCCCCCTGCGCTCACTGGGGGAGTAGGCATTAGACAGTCTTTCCAGCGCGTGAACGTCTACTGGCATCGTAGCGTCCATAAATCGCACCAACTGCTCCGATAAGTTGAGTTACCAGGTTCACGATCTCTGATAGCTCACCCTCGGTGATAAGATCTCCATACCCAAATGCCCCCAAAAGGACAAGGGCAAGAGAGATATATGTTTTCTTTCCGTCTAGTTTTGACATAGGAATATTATACCACTTAATTACTTAACTGCTGCCACAATCATGCCTAGCATGAAAAACATAGCACCGATTCCGGCACATGAGAAAATCATTGCTAACAAGTGAAACTTAGCAATCTTAACCATTCCGTCACGGTCTTTGGTTCCAACCGGAACATTAGTGTCTTCTTTCTTTTTTTGTTCGATAATCTTTCGCATATTGTTAATATAGCCAAATAATCTCGTCAGGCAATGTTTTATCCACATCTAAATGAATAAAAGTGTCACCAATCCCAATGCGAGTAAACCCACAGGCGATAGCTGCGCGTACTATCTTCATACGGCTTCCATTGTCTTCACAGGCGATATCTGCTGCTAAACCTCGCAAATGTGCGGAATTTTTAGCACCACCAACTCTTTTGTTTTGTTCTGGGGTTCTAAAACCAGAAGTAATAACAAAAGGAACACCTGCCATCTCTCGTGCTTTGTCTAGTTTCGCCACTAATACATCTTGCAGTCCTTCTACTTCATTAGTGGTAAAGTATTTCCATTTAGTTTTTTCAGGAAAGTATTCAACCATGTCCCAATGGTCAGCGAGAGCAGCAATGGTTCTGCTATAATTTCCATCTTTTGCGTAGGGATCTGCATCTTTATAGTAATGCTGTACCTTACCTTTTACTACAGTTTCATCCATATGGTCTCTTACTGTGCGTCCATGCCGATTCGCTCGTTTTACAAAGGCGTGCATAAGCTCGTGGGCAATAAGTCTCCATGTCCAGCCGTTACTATCACTGAGTTTATCTATAGCAACCTCGGTGTACTCAGTCCGTTTATAAAGTGGTTTCCAAAATGACCAGGAAGCTATGACAAAGTTTGGAGTGGTGTGGAAAAGATACTTTGATCTGTCATAAACAAAACAAACAGCATGGTATTCATTCTCTGGTACGATCTCTCGAATTTGTTCTTTTACTTTATGTGTTCCCATCCAAAAACGTCTATCCACTTTTGATTGAAAAAATAAGGTGTGATACACCTGTATATCATTGGCGACCATAATATCGTATTCAATCGAGAGGGGTGTGCGCTCTTCCAAGAAGCCAACGGCTTTCTTTATGTCATCCTGGACATAGGGGGTGTCTTTAGTTATGAAAAGTATTTTCATATTAAATCCAGGGCGTTAAGAACAATGGTGGTAATAATTCCAATTGCACCTGTAGCAATGGCTTTCCATTGGTTTGATACTTGATCGGATAGTTTTTCAATTTCTCGCTCTTGATCTTTCAATTGTAGTCGTAAGTTGTCCACTTCGTATTTTGTAGCATGTTCTCTAATGCTTGATTTTATGAGTTCAGACAGCCCCTTAACCTCCGCCTGTAATTGCGTTATCTGATTAGATGTTGTCAGCATAAAGCTATTTAGTTTTTCCTCTGTTGTAGTCATGTTTTACTTCTTTCATTATATCGAAAACGCTTTGTGTTGTTCGTGCCAAGGTGTCTAACACGGCTGCTACCTGTATGGTTAGGTTTGACTGTTGGTCTACTACTCGCTCTTGTATTTTGGCTGTCTGTTTCTGTGTTTTATTGATTGTTTGTATTAAGTGTTTCACTCTCCGTTCTCGTAAATAAACAACAGTGGAGAATACAAACGTGTTTACCATAATCACAAGTAGGCAGAAATTCATGTTAACTAAACCACATTACTCTAGGGATAAAAGCTGCTGCCACAGTAGTAACCCAACCTACATTCCATTTTTTCCCTGTTCTTCTCGCCATAATATACATATTCGCCGTTATCTCAGGTATGACACTAATACTACAAACTAGCAATAAACGCGTCTTCTGCATTCGTCCTTGCTTTGGTTAATTCCGCACCAGTACTATCAGTGGTGGTGTGCGTGGTAATATCTTCATCCCAAACAGCGTCAGCAATAGAGGCCGCAAGCTCACTATTGGCATCACATAGCACTGTAGCCTTGGATGATGTTTCCAGTCTCAAGAAGGCATCATATCCTGTGGCTGCGGTGAATAACGTTGTAGCTGCGTCACGAGGGTATAAGTTACCTTCTAGCGTCACTTCACCATCCGCGTCAGGTGCTTCTACTCGCCACCCCAGATCATTTCGTACAAAGAAGTACGGAGCTATTACTTGACCGCCCCCAATGTCGTCACCCCCAGTTGTGTCAAAGGCGGGTTGAAACTTAGCATTGTCTGATAATCTAACCCACTCCTTCCACGCTGAATATATCTCGGTTTTCACGGTGATAGTCCCCGTATTTGCGAGTTTAATTATTTTATTCGTTCCGTCAAAGGTTGCATCAGCCATTATTCATCAGTGTAAGCCCAAATAATTAGATTAGTGAAATCATAAGCAGAAATTCCGTTGATTACCACAATTTTAGCGAGACTGTAGACGCCTCCCTCTAATGCCATGTGGCCGTTTTCATCAACTTCAAATTGCTTTCCGATAAGACTTTTGTTTGTGCAGTTTAATATTGTCTTCATGGGCAGATTGATTAAGGGTTCTCATAATTACGGTCAGATACTTGCGAGATTGGAATACTCACATCACTAGTAACGGCCACTGATTCTAGTCTCTGGTACAAGTAGTCAATATGATGAATGGCAATATCTACTGAAGACTCAGCAATTTCAGTAGTAAACGTACCGCCAGAACTAGATTCAACGCCATCAATCTCTGTAGTAGTCCCAGCGTCGTAAACCCTAACCTCTGTTCCGTCTTGTAAGCCTGTAAGAGTTAGGTCGTTATATGTTTCAATAGTTATATTAGGCCCTGTGTTGGTGGTAATGGTGCTACCCCTACTTTCAATGGTGACGTTCCCCCCGGAGCTATTAGTAACCTCATTTATGGTGCAGTTGGTAAGTAGATAAGTTCCAGCAACAGTAAAATCTAACGTATGTCCTGATGCTACAGTGACTCCCGTAATTGTTCCTACGTTGTCATCAACTTCAACATCCGCATCGAATGTCCCACCGCTTGGGGTTGCTCCATCTTGGAAAGTTACTGTCCCCGTGGTGGTTATCCCACCAGTGAATGTGGTTGACTTTAGAGTGAACGTATTTGGTGAACCTGATGCAAAAGCAAAGGCTGCTGCTGCGTCTCCGTCAATAATCACATTATCACTACCGCACTCTGCAACCGCCCCTGAGCGGCTCATTAATACTGCTGTCTCGCCCGCAAAGTTGTCGTATAGATAGGCCTTAGCTCTATCATAAAACTCATAAGCGTCATCGATGGTGGAATAAGCGTCCACTGTTGCCTTTGTGGTTTGTGTAATAGATTCATCAGTCAACAAAAGAAAAGCAGATGTTTTGTCTCCGCCACCATACAGCGTCGGTGTTTGGTCAGAAAGCGAATGGTTGTAAGAGATCAGCTTGAAATTCAGATCGTAAGTATCAGATACCCCCCTATTATCGATTTGTTCTGTAAGACTTTCGATATAGGCAATACCTGAAATAACCGTGAACTCTAGTTCGCCACTAGCATCAGTTGAGCCTGAATAGACAATATTGCTTGTGGTAGCGATTTCGTAAGCTTTTCCTGCCCCGTAATTTGTTGCTGCTCTGTTTCCATTATCTACATCAGTGGCATATATTTTTGCACCTTGCACGACACCGCTACTATCTTGTGCTGTAAATTTAATAACGTTTTGGAACAAAAGCTGGCTACCATTAGCGGCTGAACTCGTAAGGGCAAAAGTTACATCGGCAGTAGTTAATGGTGCAGACCTACTTGATTCGAGGTTGGTAATTCGTACATGTTTCACAGACGCATCAGCAAAGCGAAAAGCGGTAAAATTTCCTAGATCGGTAAAGTTCGACACTTGAAGGTCTTCAATGTCACTGGAAGTGTTCACGTTGATAGGTGATTCTGCTCCATAAACAGTAAGGCCACTGATAGAGGTCGTGTTATCTGTTATACGCAATCCAACACCGTAAAATGTACAGTCTGTAACAGTAAGATCAGCACTAGAATCATCTGTATAAACAAGCCTTACTATCCCCGCATACACAGTTTTATTCATAAAGGTACAATTTTGAAGCACAGTCGTACCATTGAGCCTAAACATAAGCCTACTACTACTTCCGGGATCGGTGGAATTAAAGATGATTCCACCTTCAAGAGTGACAGTAGATGCCGCATCGCCCAAGATTAAATGGTCATGGCCTGTAACGTGAGTTCCAGGAGCTTGGTCGAATATAAACTCGATTGAAGGTATTGGGTCATGGAACTCATAACCACTCGAAATTAATGTCAGTCTTGTTGTGGAATTATCGAACGTTCCATTTATTTCTAATGGGGCATTTAAAACCCCAGCAAGATCCGTGTAGTTAATAAACCTCAATCGATCGGTGACCCTGTTTATGTCTAGTGTCCCGTCTACCACTAGTCTTGTATTGTCCAGCGTATATTGGCCATCTTCAACCGTCACCCCAGTCAGACCCACCATTCCTGATAGGTCTGTATCTGTCCCTGTTTGGGTTATTACTCCTGATGAGTAGCTGAATGACATACGCTATGAATTATCGTAGTTACGTTCTAGTGGCGATACCAGTGAAATAGTCTGCCCTGTAGAGCGTGTAATGGTATGAGTGGTTGATACATACTGACCCGTGTTAAGTCCAATAGCAACGACTGTTACAGCTGCATCTGTGGCAGCAGTACGCCCTCCCTGAACATTATTGTCGTAGTCAAAGTCCCAAGAAACCGTAGCGCTTCCGCTTACGTTCCCTGAAATATCTGTGCCTGAGTTGTTGTCAACTAGGATCGCACTGCTTGTCCCGAAGTCTCCCCCTGGGTTGGTGGTAAAGAACATACGATATACAGCATCACTGTCATTTACCAGGTTGGTATTAAAGGCCAGTGTTCCAGCCGCAACAAATGGGAAGGTTCGTGTAGTCCCAGTGTTGTCGATAAATTCAAGATTGTTGGTGTCGTTGCTGTCGAAGTTATCTATAAACACACCAGTTCCTCCACCGTCTGGGTTAGTAGCCGCCTTGGTTTTTAAGGTAGAACCAACATACACAAGCAGTTCATCAGCGGTTTTACCAATCAACGAGCTTGCATCTGCATCAATGTCCGAGTTCTGTCGCAGTTGGTATTGAACAAACTCATAAATCTCTTGAGCAGTACCATTGTTTCCGTCAATAATGATTCCGAAGTCATAACTTGATCCTCCAATGCTTCGTGACTGTGCGGTGGCATTGTAGGTGATGCTCATACCTGTGTATGGAGCAGTTGTCGAAATGGTCGCGTCAGATGCAGAGATATTGGTATCCACACTTGTTGTTAGTGGGAATCGGTATGCCTGGGAATCCATTTGAGATACACCAATGTCTGAAATACCTACCTGTCCAAATACTTGCCCTTGTTCGCGGACAAACATTGTGAAGCTAGTTCGTCGATCGAATCCATCGCCATAACTACCGTCACCGTTCGGGTCATCAAGAATCTGAATAGCTTGATTTACTTGCCCTGTAAGCTCGAAATCTACCGCTGTACCGCTGTTGTCGTAGTAAAGCTGGTCACCGCTATCAACAGTACCTAGGCCAATGATTCCAGCCCACTGTTGCGTGACGTTTCCTGATGTGTTTTTTACTGTCCATCCAGCAGTACGTACAAGGTACCGTGAGGCATCATTAGCAAAATCCCACCCATCAACAAGCTCGAATTGCTCGTCAGTAATAGGTACAAAAGGAAACGCGAATTTAATCAAAGTCGCGTCCGATTTCCATTCTTCCTTACAGAAAGAATAAAGTGCTTTCAGAGTAACCCCATCACTCGATAGGTTGCCTGCTTCTGCTAATGCGATGGTTTTTGCCGATGTATCAAAGGTAACCTCTGTACCTTGATTTAGATTGTCTGGGTCTGTGATAATTGCCATATTAGTTAATGGTTATGCTGCTAATAAGATCTCCGGTTCGATTTATCGTCTTAGTAAACCGAGAATTTCCACGTAATATGTCTAATGATGTTATAACTCCATCTGTTCTGTTGACGGACACTGCATCAGTATTTGAGTAAGTTAGAGATGTGATCGAGTCATTAACGTCTCTTGTTATTATAACACCTAACTCGCCATATAAACGAGCACGGTCTTCGTTTGATATTCTAGCCGCTCCACCAAAATTACCTTGTCTAGGTATAGTTGGTGTGTCTTTTAAGGCTTTATAAGATAAACGTTTCTCAGGGTCTTCAATGGAAGATAGTTTTCTTGCTAAAACCTCCCCCTCAGTCTCTTGCTTTACAACAGGGGAGAGTTGACTTTCCACTGACATAGCTATCTCATCTTTTATTTCTTGGGTTATTTCGGCATCCACTCCATCTTTTCCGTCGAAATAATCAACCCCTTTTATAGGAGTGTACCCGTCTTTGACTTCTGGTAATTCTGCGAGTACAGATTCAATCAGAAAACGGTAATCTTCATTCGTTAGCATGTAGTCTTTTCCGTCTTGTGGCTGTTGTATTCCCAAAAGAAAATCGTTCACCTGCTTTTGCAGACGTTCTAGCGTATTGTCAGTCTTTTTGGATAGTTTAGTAACATCTTTTGCGCTGATTGCACGTGTTTCTTCCAGAAGATACTTGAGTGCATCTAGATCGCGCTTCATCTTTTCTAGTGAAGATTCGTTGTCACTTATTTGGGCGTCTTGCCGAAGCTGAACATAGTAATCTATAACCAGTTTTAGCTGATCATTTTTTACAGTCTCTCTAAGAGCGAGGAGTTGCCGTATATCTAATTTATCGAGATTGTTCATATGAGACTTGACTTTTTTCTAGTTATATTTTATCACGAAGGTATATGATCGAAGGAATTGTGTTTATATTGTGCGTCATAGTGATTGCTTTTTTTTGGGCTTAAAACTCAAGCTCAAGAGCTTTTTCCATTTCCGTTCTCAATAAGTCTTCTATTTCAGCTATATCAGTTTCGGTAATTTCATCACTGCTTCTTTTTACTTTGCTATCAAGCCATTTTGCAATTCTTAAACGAAATGGTTGAGACTCTACTACCTTTTTGGCTACCAAAGCACCAACACCAACACCAGGTGCTACTTGTGAGCCAAGACCTAGTGTAAAGTAGTCACCCAAGCCAACCGCAGAAGCGGTGTCAAATTTTCCTGTGTTGGAAATGATTGCGTCACTTAATTCTTTTGCTGTCTGTACATTATTGTTGATTTTTCGAATATCAACGTCTGGGTAAACTTCATTAACTCTGTCTTCAATAAAACGCCTAAGCTCTGCACCTTGGTTCGCGGCGTCTTGCATCAATAACGAATCTTTAACTTCACCAGTTCTTTTGAATATAGAAGTCATGTCATCATGTAGGCTTTTTACATACTGCACATCCATAAGGTCAAACCGCTCCTTATTTAAAATATTTTCTACTATATCTAGCTCTCTTCTGAATTCTTGAGAATCTAATGTTTTCAAAGAATCACGAAGTTTTTCGGCTAGAGGTCGAAATGCAGGTACATCAGACGCAGTAAATGTTTCATCAACAAGTGTAGAAGCATCTCTTACTATGTCATAGTTCCTACGCTTAAATTTGTTTATTGCTTCAACGGTTTCTTCTCCTGTTTCACGAATTAAATTATTGCGCCCCATCCAGTCTCCTAAATCATTTCCTGTCATTTTTTCAATGCGAGCAATGTCAGTTTTAGGTGTAAGTTTGAAAGCCTTAGCGATCTGGCGGTCTCTTAAACTTTTAGTTGTTGGAAGCACGTCTTGTGCAACATCGGTAATGACTTTTGTCCTATTTTTTACAGAATTCAACAGTGATGCTCGACCAGTGTCTGTCAAAGCTACAGCACGCCCACCAAGCCTACTAACACTTGCTGGAACCTTATTAAGTAAAGCACCAGTCTCACTAGTACGTCTGGTAACTCCAAAAGGCGGTACAGTCCTCGACCCCTTCATGGGTTCAGGCTCTACAGGTAAGGCATGCGCCCTCGAAGGCTTTGATTTCATCGGTGCAGAACCAGCAACCTGCGCAGATATATTACCTAAATCACTAACAGCACCGAGTGTCCGCTCAAGATTGCCAGTTTGACCAGACATGGCTGCCTCTCTAAAGAGTTTAGTTTCGCCCAACTTATCAGCAACAGATTGCACGCCCGAACCTATCTTTTGGCCAATCCAGTCAATACCTTTTCTAATTGGCTTGGGTGCTGCCTCATAGGCAATATCCCCAACTGCTGAAAATGCCTCTGAAGTAGCACCTATACCGCGCCCCAATGCGCTTCTCCCCTCAAATCTTTCTTCGCCTCGTATTGCCTCTGCAACACCTTCTCCTCTTTGCTCTATAACACCTCTTGCTCTCTCACTAAATCCCGGCTCTTTTCTTTTAATACCGTCTCTACCACGCTCTAAGCCAATTTCATTTAATTGCTTATCAAAACGCCCAGTTTCAAGTCTACGCTTAAGTTCTCTAGCGTAATCTGATTGAGGTTCTGTTTTTGCTCTTTCAAGAGCTTGTTGTAATTGTTGTGTAGTAATGGACATATTAGAAAGCAAAATAACTAGTAGTTGTTTCTACGTTCTGTGGTTTTGAACCACCAATAGAAAAGAATTCTTCATCACTTGTTTCCTCAAAGACGGTTGGAGCGTAATCATTAAATACATCTAATGATGATGCACCAGGAAAAGCTTCATCAAGAAAACCAAGAGCGGTTTTTATTTCATCTTCGTATCCTTCGGCTATAGACCTCGCTGCTTCAAGTGTTTTTGATTCTCTTTTTATTCTTTTGGTTTTTAAATCTCCAAGTATTCTGTCTGCTTCTCCCTGTCCAAGCGCACCTGCCTGTGTAGCTTTTGATAAGTGTCCTCCAATATTTACATTTAAGAATGAATTGAGGCGTGACTTTTCAGGGCCTGTAAGGTAGCCATCTTTTGCTAAATCAACCATTTGCTCATACTCTCGTATTGCGTTTACAACGGGTATTAGTGCCGCAGCACGTTTTGCAAAATCGTTTTTAAGGATTTTTTGCTTTTGTTCACTTGTATATCCACTTCCCTCAAGAAGAGTCTTAAGAAGTTGTTCTGTCTCTATGTTTGTGTTTCGTAAAGCAGCTTGTTTTTGTGCTAAATTAGTGCGTGCTATCTCTAGCTCTAACTGCTCCGCCTCTGTTGGAGTTTGTATAGCTTCTCCAAACAATGCGATTGCTTCTTGCCTGGTTGCGTTAGGGTTTTGTAGAAATCGTGCTACTTCTTGGCTGTTTGCACCCCTGGTAAGAGCTTCTGTAGCGATTGCGTATGCACCTTCTCGTTCCTGTGCTTGAGCTTCGATTAGCCTCAATCGTTCTCCCTCCTGGAAAGCTCGTGCTTCTGCTTGTAAGGCAGCTTTTTCATTTCCAAGGCTGCGCTCTCTTTCTGCTAGTCTCTCTAAGTTAAACTTGAGGGCTTCAATACGGTTAGCTTCTTTTTCTGTGTTGGCACGTGCTAATCGTGCAATATATGTTTCCGCATTGGTAATATTCCCCTGAAGTACTTCCGCTGTGGCTGATAACGCTAGAATACGGTTAGTTGACTGTTGCTGTAGTTGCGCTTGTCTGCTTCTCAGTGTCTCCGCAACACGAATATCACCCTGGTTTTCCAGTGCTTGCTGTCCCGCTCGCAGTGCTGCTTGTTCCTGCTTGATTTGTCCAACAATGTTGGTTAGCTCTTTTCGTAGCTCTGGTAGCCCAGCGTCTTGTTCTGCTTGTAGGATTTGGCTTGTTTCTCCTTCTCTAGTTAAAGACCGGAGTAACTCGTTTTCAAAATCGCTTCTTGTATCTGTAATCTCACCAATCCTAGCTGTAAGTGATTCAACAAGGGCATCAGTTCTTGCAAGCAGTGGATCTGTTGACAGTTCTGGTTGTGGCTGCTGAAGCTGTAGGGGTTCCCTTGGCTGTTCTAGTTGTGTTACGTCAATGGCGGTATCAAGCTGCGGTGCTTCTACACGTGGAAATTGGAAGTTTGAAATCGCTTGCTGTGTAGCAGCGTCTAATTGCCCTGTAGTTGGGATTCCTTGTGCTTCTTGAAATGCGGTAAACCCTGCCTGTGTTTTGGGGCCAAAGATACCGTCTACTGGGCCAGCATTAAATCCAGCCTCGTTAAGAAAAGTCTGTGCCCCCATTAGGTTTTGGTCTACTTGTGGGGTTATCGGTTGTTCAACACCAAATACATCAGAATTATCTACACCGACCGGATCAGTGTTTCGTTGCATCCCAGCAATAAATCCGGTAATAGGACTTACCCGGTAAAAAGCATCTTGTGTAAATAAATTACCCTTTGCCTGTTCTGGTGTAATAGTTCTGGTTGGCATAATCGGGCCTTGCATGGGTGCTGGGCCTTGCATGGGTGCTTGTGGTCGTGTTGGCCCTAGTATCAAGGGCATTTTAAATTTTTGTTCTTCTGGGTTCATAAATTACGTGTTAATTATACCATTAAGTCAAGGTTGCGTATCGCCAAGTGTTGTTTGTTGCATCCCAGCAATAAATCCGGTAAGTTGCTCCGCTTATGTACACCTGCACCTTTTGTGACCAGTGTTTTGGCTCTCCGCTGGGAGCTACACTCACTGTTCTGAAAGCATCAACATCATCAAATACGTTAAGTAAGTTGTTTGGCTCGTTTACCTCCAACTTTTCGGGCTTTTTATACGATATATCCTGTTTTACAGGGTTTTTTTGTGCTTTTACTTCCATACTACTTGTTATCAGGTATTAAATTACCGTATGCCACGATACGTCTAATAAATACCGGTAAAGTTGTAAAGGCTGTTGTGATATCCACAGTAAAATAAACTTTTCTACCCCTAATAACACCTCGATCTACTCCATATTCATCACCGTCTGTTTGATAACCACTTGGAAAGTAGCTAAACGATCCGCCATCCTCGTTATTTGCATTAATACTAATAGATACTCCGGCTGGCAACGGTTCTGTTTCAATAGTCACCTTATCAATATGTAGCTTACTGCCTGGAGGTGCTTCATAAGTAATAGTTTTTAGTGTTGCAGTTGAACCGGTGCTGTAGATATCGCTGTCACTAGAGAAAAGTCTCTGTCTAAATACAAAAGATCCACCAGCATTTGTCTCCTCACTGTAGTAAAGAATGTCGTTATCTTCCTGCTGCACCACAATAAGACTCTTAAACACCGATTCACTAGTTTGAGCGGTGTAAACACGGTCAATATTGAAACGGTTAGGGTTTGCTTCAAAGCTGTAAATTCCTCCTGGGTTGTAATTAGCTGAATTACTATCAACATTAGACAATCCAAAGTAAATGCGTCCCTCTTTGTGAGCTACAGCATGTGGGTATACATCAAAAGAAACATCGTTAGGGTATGAATTAAAGAACCGATGTACCAAGGTCACTTGCTGGCTACCAATAGCGTTTACATAGAGGTTACAAGCTTTCCCAGCCCAAATCCAAAGGTAACCATTAAGGCTATAAATAGCTTTAATGTAATTTTCAGGAACATCAATACGGTATGAAGAAACTGTTTGTACTCCATCCCAGATAACAATACGTCCTCGGCTTGGGTGTGTCTGCCCAGCATGGAAGTTTGCAGCAATGGCTAAGTATTGATCTCCATATGGAGCAAGGGCGCGTGAACGCCATCCTGGAGTTAGGTCAAATGCAGTTGCGTCATAATTACCAGAGCTAGTAGGGTCACCATTTACAGAAGCTACATACTGGTTTGCGGTAAAGTAGTGTCTGTCAATAGCATCTACCTGGTGGGCAGTGAGTGCCACACCATCAAAGAAATCTTGTGATGATGACCACAGGTCTGTCTCAGAGTTAAAACCTGTTGTTCCCGAACCGCCGTCATTTGTTACCCAAGTATCACCGGTATCAGAAACTGCAATCACTTCGCCGTAATACTCATCCATTGAAAGAATTGTTCTATTTAACACAGAACCTTCTGCAGTTAAGGTGTTGACCCCTTTATAAAAATCAAGCGACCCGCCAGCGGTAACATCAAGAGAAACAAACATACTGTTCTCTCCTTTACTTTCTGTCATGGCCTGAACAGGCGCTCCGAGGTCTGAGAGTCCAGAGAGAGTCAGGGGAGTACTTCCTGGGACAAGTGTAAGGCGACCTGGCTGTGTCCAGTAGTCTAATTGCGTACCAATTTCGTAATTGTTAGCACCACCCAGGCTATTGTTAAGTGTTGCTCCTCCCGAAAAGTCGTTGATTGTAATGAGTGGTTTAGACATATTTAAGACTTGAATATCTTATTGTAAGCATACGCAGTAGTAACGGTGTTAGCTCCTGAAGCTGATTGCCACTTCAATCTTACATCAACAGTAATTGCAGAAGTTGAGTCTTCTGAAGAGCTATTATGATTTACTGCTAACGCCATAACATTCTCGAATGTACCCAGACTAAAAGGGGAACCGCTGGCTCCAACAAAAAATTCCAAGCTTCCTTCTTGTGCGGATGTGCTACTAGCAGCGATGATAGAACCCCTGATATATCCCTTGTATCCGGAGCGAGAAGTTGAGGTATCTTGCAAGATTGTTGCAGATGTAAGTTGATTTGTATTAACGTCCAGTGTTGCGGTTAACTGCTCGGATGTTGAAGTACTGATACCAAAATCACTAATGGCTACATAAAACTCACAAACACCGTTAGTATCCAGTGCATTTGCTGGAATTGAGAATGAATACACCGTAGTTTCTGTTGTTGTGTTTGTAACAGTTGTTCCTGATTCATCTGATTCGGAATTTTGGATTGCGGATGTTACGTTATCAACATAGTTTCGTGTTTTAGTCCATGAACCCACTTTAGTGTCATCTTCTGTGTCACTATCTGCAGCCTGCAATACCCAGCCGTTACTACCAACATTCGTATCAGAGTTCATAGTTGCTCCAGCAGCATCCACATTGGTCGCATCTGTTACATCTGCACCATTCTCTACGTTAAGATAGCTTCTAACATCTCCAGGTGTGCTTATCTGATACCCACCAAGTCCATTAGACGTAATTATTCGACCTTCTGCTCCTGGTGTTAGACCAGCAATAGAAGTTAGTTGTGAGTCTAATGGCTGGTAGTCTGCATCAAGACTTGAACCAAGTGCTAAGTATAAATCAGTCACCAGGTTTGCCTTGGTGATTTTCTTAGTAGTTCCTGACGGAGCGTCTGTTGTATCTGAAATATCAACAAAAGGCACAATGTCGCCATTGGCTAGTGATGTTCCTTCTGTTAATGCTGTAATCTTTTTGTCTGCCATATTACGGTTTTGCTATAGCTGTGTAACGTGTACCAACTTCGTCACCCGATAAAACAATCTTTCCCCCTGCTTCTGTTCTAAGAAAACCACCGTCTTCACGCAACAATGCAAAGATTTCCGTTTTACCCTTGTCACGTCCTAAGTAATTAGGTGTTGTCCTGGCTCGGCTAGAGTATGAAGTGCTTGTTTTAGGTAATAACGCCATATTATTCGTGATAATGAACTTTAGCTGCTATTTTCTTAGGCTTATTTGCTAATCGCTTTTCAAAGTAACTTCGCACAGAGTCTTCAATGAGTCTTTCTTCGTTATAGAGGTAATCAAAAGCATCTTTGGGGCCAAAACGTCCTGAGTAACGCCGTGCGGTAGCTACTGGGTAATATTCTTGGAAGAGCTGGCTTACACCTGGCTCAGTAGTTGTGACGGTGTCATCTTCCATCTGAGGTGTTTGCTGGAAGTACAAGTAGATACCATCTGTTACGTTTACACTTGGTGTTGGATAGAAGTGATACCCATTACCGTAGAACATGACATGAGTTGGTGTTTCTCCGGTATCTCCCGATTCGAAGCGTGCAAGCCAGTAAGGGTCACGTTCATCAACAATCTGTGGAACAGTGACGTCATTACCATCTTTAACTGCAATACCCACGATTTGAGCGTGGTACTTGGTAAATTGATAGGTTTTTTGGTTAGCAATTAGGTTTGCTGTTTCAACCGGTAAATCTGTGTAGTTAAAATCATGAAATTCAAATGAAGCGTCTGATTCCATAATCACCGTAGCTAAACGGTTGTGAGCGTGGTTGTAGTCTCTAATAAAGTCACTAAATGGATATGACGTGGTATCAGTCTCATTTAACCGGACGTTCTTTAGGGCGTTGTGGTAGATAGAGTTGTATTTATTTGAGCTGTCATTGATATACATAATGTTTTGAGCTATTGACTCGGGCGGATAGTGGACGGGTTGAGGTATCCACTACCCACCCCAGCCAACGGCTGGGATTGGATTATGCCAATAGGACGTCGAAGACTTCCTGCTTTGCGTTGTTCCAAATGGTTCCGTTGTAAATCTGTGAAGATACAACTTCTTTTCCGTGCTTTCCAGCAACAGACTTCATTTCGTACTCGAAGCCCATACCTGCTGGCTTTGCTAGGAATAGAGAACCCTTAACACCTGCAATGGTGTGTCGGGTGATAGTACCCCAAGTGTCAGTTCCATCAGTCAAGGTTTCGCTTACTACGATGGTTCCTCGTGTTTCGATGGTAACAATGTCACTTGCACCGGTAGCAGTTGCTGAAAGTTGTACAGCCGCTAGTTTACGCTGATCAGCTACAGACAATGCAGCATAACCAGTGTTGGTTGCTTCTGCTTCTGCAGTGTCACCTGGCAAGGTGGTTCCGTTCAAGAACTCTGCCAAGTTAGCAGCAGTGGTGTCTACTGCACCCGCGATGTGAACTTCACCTGCTCCACCTGAAAGGGTGGCTACAAAGGTGATGGTTACACCGTTGATGGTGATAGTGTCACCGTCGGTTGGGTTAGTAGCGAGTCCTAGGTCTACAGTGTGCGTTAGGTTGTTTGATACATAAATATCAAATCCTGCGAATAGTGAACCTACGAATCCATTTCGGATTGATTGATCTGCTACACCAAAACCGTTGTTTTGCATGAAGCTCTTAATGTCAGTCAATTCAAAAGGTGAAACTACCCAGAATACACCCTTATCAAGACCTGCGTTGTTTAACTGCAAGTTTTGGTAAATGGTGTTTGCTACTTCGTCAACATTGCTGTTTGAAAGAGCTTTAGGGTTTCCAGGGGTTCCTGCGAAGTTTCCATCGTCAATGTCAGCAACACCAGAGGTTGAAACAGGAAGGTTCAGCATGTACTGATCCATCTTGTTAGCAATGGTGTAACCGTGACGCTCTGCACGTTCTTTTGCAAGATCGTAGCGAGATTGGAGCATTTCGATGTTGTCAATGTGCTCTGCTGCTACCGCTCGGCGGTTAACAGTAAGAGTGTTATCAGTGATTTCAAAATCAGCGGTTGAGTAAGTGGTGCTTGCGCTTCCATCTGCTCCTGCTGGGTCTGACTGATAAGGGTTGTGAACAATTCGGTCTGGGCCGGCGTAAACTTCTGAGATTGGCATTGACACGAGGGTTCGGTCAAGGTTTCGCTGAAGGTTAGCCATCCAGTGTTGACGAGTTGTTCCGTCTTGGATTGTGTTATCCATAATTTGGTAAGTTAGTTGGGTATAATTTTCAACCCTCAACCCTTACCAAGACTTTAGTAGTTGTGTTTCGCGCGGCGTGCTAGTTCGTTCTGAACCTTTTCTAACATTTCAGGGTCTCTTGGAAGTTCTCCCTTTTTGATGTAATACTCTGGCCCTTTCTTTGAAGCTGGTGCTCCGCCTCCTGAGCGTGGTGCTGCCTCTTGGACTGAACGCTTTCTCCGGATTTCTTCAAGCTCTGCTTGAACTCCTGGGCGTGACAGTGCCTCATCAAGGTCAATACCAAACTTATCGGCGTATTCAATTACAAGGTCTTGTTCTTTTTTGGATTTGATACCGTCTGTTTTTAGCCAAAGTCGCTTGCTAAAATCATCTGGTGCTGAGGCAGTTGGCTTCTGTTCCTCCTCTTTTTTAGATTCTTTTGCCTCTAATTCTTTTTGTAGTTTGGTCAATTCACGCTTGGTGCGACCATATGCTGCTTTAAAATCAAAGTCATCTTCATCGTTAGATTCTGTTTCATTTGATTCTGCTACTTCTGGAGTAGACTCTTCGACATGCTCTTCAGTGCTGTCAAACTGTACGTCATTTTCTTTGTCCATGAAATGATAAATGGTTAATGATTTTTAAAGAGAATCATAACTCAGCTGTTAAAATTATACCCTAGATATGAAAGCGTGTCACTATTCTCTCATCTTAGGGGTAGGCTTAGGTTCTCTTGCCATCTCTTCCATTGTATCAAAGGCATTTGCAAGCTCTTTCAAGCCAGCAACGATAGCCTTTACCGTGTGTGCATATTCTCTGTCACCAAGTCTGGTGGGAACATTCAACACCCAATTTTCTTCTGTTGTTGTGTTAGTTAGTTTTTGGGTTATTGCTTTACGGACGGCATTACGCATACCCTCATTAGCCCAAAAAGATTTGATGTAAGCGAGTTCGTCTTTACGCATTTGCTAGTTGTGGATTAACTTGTGGAGCTTCTAAGTTCTGTTGTGGAGCTTGCTGTTGCATCATTTCGTTAGTTGCGATCTCATTGAATTTCTCAATTTCAACTGGTGATAAGTATCCAGTTCCGGCCATGAGCTTCTGCATAAGGTAGTTTTTCGCTCCTGGTGACGGTACTACGTTTAAGAAGTTAGTTAGTGTTTCCATATAACCTAGCTTGTAACGTGCTTCGTTGGTCATATTGATCTTTAGTTTCTTCTTCCATCCTTTGTAATAGTCTTTAGGAATTGTAGCGGAACGCTGAGTCTTTTGCTTTCGTAGTTCTTTAAGAACCTTGGCAATTTCTTTTTCTTCATCAAAATCTTCTCCGTTTAGGGTAGCAGCATATTCTGCTTGTGGTAAGTACCAAGCGATGTACTGTTCGTCCCATTCACGCAATTCATCTACGGTCATGTCGGCAGTAAGTGTGTGTGCATCAGATAGCTTTTCTTCTAGGAATGGGAATACCCACTTCTTCCAAATCTTTTGCATGTGTAGGTCAATACGCTCTTTACGCCGTGTAAAGGTCTTTGTTCCCTCCTGGTTTGCAATCTGCATGATACCAAGGCGTGTTTGCGATGGTGGAATTTCACCTGTCACTGATTCATTAGCGTTGGTGATGGTTCGGCTATTATCCATCCACTTCTGTAAAGTGTTTTGGTATACCGGCAAGGCTGCTGGTGCTGTAGATAGAGGTTGTGCTGGTTGTTTGTTGTAGGTAAGGATTGAGCCAATATCAGCATTTTCAATGAGGTCATCAGTAAGTCCATTACCTTTAACCTGTTGATAAATCTGCTTTCCGGCTAGGTGCATTGCTAGACGCTCATTCTGTACCGCGTCATTAGCCCACTTCTGTGGCTCTTCGTTCTCTTCAATAATAGATACACCCCATGCTCGCCCTTTAATTGGGTCACGCGCTATGTATTCAAACGGCAATTCATCTTGTGTGTCTGCCAAGATAACAATTACATTTTTGTCAGTGCTTTCACTATTTGTACCAGTTTCCACTCCTCCAAGGTATGCAACCATCAATACATACTCTTTCTCGTCTTCTTCTGTCCACTCCTGGTCTTTAAGTTCTTTGAGATAAGACAATGGGAATGAGCCATGTATTTCATGCACAACAATCTGCTTCCCGATGCTTTCGTTGATCTGATCTTCTACAATATCTTGTGTGTAGTTTTCAGCGGTGAGCATCAATTCATCAATAATTTCCTTGTCCCACGGCTGTTCTTGTAGCTCTGCTGGTGAGAATGTGTGCTTGATAATAATTGGGTTACTGAGGATATTTTTTTGGTCAGTTACAAGCTGGAATGGGTTTACATTCTCTAAGATAAGCTCTTTGTCCTTACCTTCTCCACGCTGGATAATGCGTGTAAGTACTGCTCCTTGCTGTGAGTAGTTATCCACAAAATCATCAAGCCATACGCCGATTTCGGCTTCTTCCATCCAATTCTGGTTTTCTTTTGAGAATAGAAATGCTCGGTAACTGTAATCAGGGTCATCAGTAGTTACTTGTGCATCTTTAGTATCAAAATCAATAGCTGCGGTTTCTAGTTCGCATTTATCACGGCTGATATTGAAAAAAGGAACAGGCCGACCTTTCTCGTCAGTCTGTCCATCTAGGTATCTTGAGTTGTAATACATCAGGTTCTTTCTAATCCGGTCAGGCTGTGAAAAAGACATGCCGTCTGCGATTGAAATTTCATCTGTATCGTAAAGTGTTATTGCTTTGGTTAAGAAGTTTACTATTTGCATATAGACAATCAACCCCTTGAAATGTCAATGCTAGTATATCATGTTTTTACATATGTACACCAGTTGATTTTGTATTTTGCTCTCTTATAAACTTTGTGAGTTCTCCATCTGGAGCTTCAGCTATCTGTATTTGGTATGCCAACGCATCAAGTACATCATCATGGGCAACATGTGGATAACGTGCTTGCTCTTCCTCTAAATCATTACACAGTCCCTCGATATGATATATCTGCCTTGCGCTGTAGCGTGGCAGTAGCCCCTCGATACGGGTTTCTTTTTTGGTCTGCTGGTGGTGTAGCTCCACAATGTTCAGAAAACGATTGCGCCTTATCTGTTCATCTCGAAGGAACGGCTCGATTGCGTCAACAAAAACAGTCTTTTCAATCCCGATGGTGTCTGGGTTGTATTTAGCGTCTAGGGTGAATAGAAACTTGATAAGCTCTGCGCTGTCTAGCTTTATTCTAAAGGCTTCGATGTTCCACTTGTTGTCAGTGGTGACGCGGTTAACCACTACACCTGTATAGTCACCGTCCTTTTTCCCCAATGAGCTGTCCAGGGTGATATAGGTTGCGTGGGTTCTCATCTCCACCTTTGCTGGCTCTATGTAGCGGACATACTCTCGCTTGAACTTCCTGTTCTCATCCGAAAAAGGCTTGTTCAGGTACTCCTGCTGGAACGATAGGCCGAAGTCAGTAGAAGCCATCAGTAATCGCTTTCGGCTCTCGACTGATACCTTGCCTGCTTCCTCGGCTTCCTCATCACCAAAGCAGTATTTATGTGGCCAGGATAGCACCTCATTGTCGTCATAGAGTGGCACGTTGATATAAGCCATCTTCTCAATCTTTTTCGCCTTATCTATGAGCATTTGAACGTTACATTGGTCACTAATGTAATTGGCTAAATAGACCACTTGTCCGGTTGGTGATAATCCACCTAATGCTTCAAGGATATGATCTCTGGTCTTTTTGGTGTATGCCTCTGATTCAATAGTCTTTTTGTTCTCGAAGTCATCAAAGAGAATAAGATCAGGTCGGTCAAAACCTGTTAATCTACCACGCGCACTTTCCTGGGTACTAAATGCTTCTACTGCTACTTTGTTGTTGGTAATAAAGTCAGCTACACGTTTCCTTTGTGCTACTTCCTTATCACGTTTTGAGTTATATAAATGTCCGAAATCCCTAGTTATCTTAGTGTTGGTCTGTAAATGTAGGACAACATCAAACAAAATACGTTCTGAGTTTCCTTTATCGTGTGAGGATACTACGATATAGTTTTTCTTTTTGTAGACAATACACCAAAGAATAAAAGCCTTTGCGATGGTTGTCTTTGCGCTTTCTCGGAATAAGACTTGCAAGAACTCGTCTACCTCCCCTTTGTCCATCTTTTCGTATGTCTTGAAAATATCAAAATGGAAGTCTGCAAAAGGATATTTAATACCCTCGGTAAAGTAGAAAGCAAAGAAAGCACTAAAGGAATGCTCTAGTGCTTCTCGCCTGACTCGTGGTGTTGCGTCAGTAAGGGTATGTAGTATTTGTGCGAGACGCTTGTTAGTCATCTAGGAGTTGTTTGACTTGATTTATTTTTTCTACTTCTTGGTCGGTTAGTTTGATCTCTAC
>Ga0208150_1000093_pt1 | contig 34121 bp, 21 predicted proteins | sample DEB08_DNA_8_FD_184534 | JGI IMG/M metagenome (GOLD analysis project Ga0208150, IMG submission 184534) | Aqueous microbial communities from the Delaware River and Bay under freshwater to marine salinity gradient to study organic matter... | ecosystem: Environmental > Aquatic > Marine > Coastal ...
GGAACTGGTTCGCAAGGTTTACAAGGTGTTCAAGGTATATCAGGTATCACAGGAGCAGGTACTCAAGGTTTCCAAGGACCACAAGGTACTGATGGTTTCCAAGGTATTCAAGGATTTGATGGAAGTGGTATTCAGGGTCCTGCTGGTTTCCAAGGTACTCAAGGTTTCCAAGGTGTTCCTGGGACAGGTGGTCAAGGAGCTCAAGGTGATACTGGTTTCCAAGGTATTCAAGGACTTATTGGTATTCAAGGACAATCCGCACCTGGTACTCAAGGCTTACAAGGTGTTCAAGGTTTCCAAGGTGTTCAAGGACCTCCAGGAACAGGTGCTCCAGGTATTCAAGGACCTCAAGGTATTCAGGGTATTCAAGGTGGCCCAGGAGATCCGGGTGGAGAAGGTGTTCAGGGTACTCAAGGTTATAGTGGTTATCAAGGTGTTCAGGGTAATGATGGAGCTGGAGAACAAGGCGCACAGGGTCCTATTGGCCCACAAGGTTTCCAAGGTCCGTCTGGTGACGGCGGTGGTCAAGGTACTCAAGGTATTATCGGTCCACAAGGTACTCAAGGTGAAGATGGAATACAGGGTCCTGTAGGTGCTGGTGCAGATGGTGCTCAAGGTCCTGCTGGTCCACAAGGTGAAGCTGGTCTTTCCGGAAGTGAAGGTGCTCAAGGTTCAACTGGTCCTGCTGGTCCACAAGGAATAACTGGTGATGAAGGTGACCAAGGACCTCTTGGTCCACAAGGTCCTGCTGGAGCGGGTGCTCAAGGTACAACAGGTTCTCCTGGTGCTCAAGGTGCAAATGGTTTCCAAGGTCCTCAAGGTCCGTTTGGTCCACAAGGTATTTCAGGTATTACAGGTTCTGGATTACAAGGTCTTCAGGGTATTCAAGGACCTATAGGTATATCTATTCAGGGTACACAGGGTCCATCAGGTAGTGCTGCTTCTGTAGATGTTGCTTCAATCCATACAACTGGATTACAAGGTACAGCAATGTTTGTCACAATGGTTCAAGGTGGCTCAGGTGCAAGACCTTTATATGGAACTACATCTCCAAACCCAGGCGGTCAACAAAACTTCTTCTATATCGCGGATGATGATGAATTAACTCTTGAGAACTTGAACATCGACGGTTCAGTAACACTGAACGGTTCAACAATTACAACATGGCCGTCAGGCGGTGGTGGTTCGTTCGATGGAACAGCTACAAACACAGTTTCATCTGGTAAGCTTGTATTCCAAGACGGCTCAAACGGTGGCGGCGGTTCGGCATACTTTGGAACAGGAGAAGATGTTCAGTTTTATGATAATGGAACTGCAATGTATATTGACTTTGACGCATCCCATGATTTATATATGCGTGAAGGTACAACCACAAGGTTTACATTTGATACAGGAACAGGTGATTTTACAGCAACAGGTAATGTCACAACAAACTCTGACGAAAGATTAAAAGAGAATGTTAAAACAATAACACACGCCCTCGATGTAGTTGATAATTTGAGAGGTGTAACTTATAATAAGATTGACAATGACAGAAAGGAAATTGGTTTAATTGCACAGGAAGTTGAAGAATTCTTACCTGAGGTAGTAATTGATGGAGAATACAAATCAATCTCATACGGAAATATTACAGCTGTTCTGATTGAAGCAATCAAAGAACTTAAAGCTGAGATTGAACAACTGAAGAAATAATATATTATGGAGTATAATTTGCTCTAGATCATTTCAAAATTGATTAACAAAAAGGGCATTTTTATACAATGTCCTTTTTCATTTGAGTAGCCATATCTTATAAATAAGGTAATAATAGAAAAATTTAAAAAAGGTTTCATCACCATGGCATCAAGAGCTAACATATACATCGATAAAGGAATGGACTTCAGGACCGAGCTGAACCTGTTTAATGACGAGGGTGTCGAATATGATGACGCAACTATTTCTGTTTATAATTTCTATAGCAGCATAAGAAAAGTATATTCGTCCACAGCAGCAGTCAACTTTAATATTGAAGTCGCAAACAATGACATCACCTTGGTACTTACTGACCAACAAACTGATTCACTAGCACCTGGGAAATATCAATATGATGTTGTAATGGAAAAACAAACAGGAGAACGAACCAAAATAGTTGAAGGTCTAGCAATCGTAGTCGAAACTATTACGGAGGTTTCGTGAGCATAAAGGTCAAAATCGGTGGCGGCCGCTCGATTAAGGCTGTACCGAAACAGGGTCAATCCACTCCTATTGTAGCTCCAGCAGAACGAAAACCACAAATCGTTCCGGATAGTGTTGTCCTTGGAATTGACACTATTGGTGAATACGTTGTTTCCGTCGCGAACACGGTCGGTATTACAGTATCACAAACAGTTTACGACCAAGGCGCTAATGTTGTCATTGGTCATGCTGATACATCAAACGCAGTCAGCACAACAAATCCAAATTTATCGTATCCTAAAAATATCTCAATTGATACATTTGGTCATATTACAGATTTTGAAAATGTAAGTTTTAATCCATTAAACTTTACTGCCAATTCCACAATCATATCTTCTGCCGATTTTACTCTCGGTACAACTTCACTTACTCTAGGTGAAACAACATCAGTTATTGAAGGTCTTACCGACCTTACTATATCAAATCAATTCATTGCACAAAATGGCGCATTCTTAAATGGAATTGATGTTACTGGTCAAGCAGAAGTTGGTTCATTAAATGTTGAAGACTTAACGCCCGGTCGTATTGTATATGCAGGAGCTGACGGCGAATTAATTGACAACGCAGGACTTACATTTAACGGTACAAGTATCGTTGCTACTGGTGGTGTATTCCTTGATGATTTGGATGTAAGTACAGGTCAAGCAACCTTAGGTAGTGTTAACATTGCGGATTTGACAGAAGGTCGAATCATGTATGCCGGTGCAAACGGTGAGTTAATTGATTCTGCTAACCTATCTTTTGATGGTGTTTCCATTACAGCAACGGGTGGTGTATTTTTAGATATACTTTCAGTACCTGGGCAATCAACATTAGGTTCAGTTAATGTTACTGATTTAACATCAGGCAGAGTTGTATTCGCAGGTGTTGATGGAGAACTTGTTGATAGTGATAAGTTAACATTTAACGGAACAACATTTACAGTAGATGGTGACACTGATATTACAGGTAATGTTACTATAGGTGGTAATTTAACATTAGGTGATAATCAAGTTGATACCATTAATGTTGTTGCTGACTTTACATCTGACTTAATTCCTGATGTATCAGATACATATAGTTTAGGTACGCCTACTAAAGAATGGCGTAGAATATTTACTCCGACACTTAAGAGTTCTTCAGGTGTCGTAACGATTGATGAAACCGGCGCTCTTACACTACCTGTGGGTGGAACCGCAGACCGACCAACCGCTGCTATAGGTATGGTTCGTTATAATACTTCAGATAGTAGATTTGAAGGTTATGATGGTACTAATTGGTCTGAATTAGCAGGTAGTGTAAAGGACGTTGATAAAGATACATTCATCCGAGCTGAAACTGGGCCAGGAGATGATACTGATGATCTTGACTTCTTTACTGCCGGTGTTCAAAGATTACAAATTGACCAAGATGGTAATTTAAAGTACGGCCCTAACGATGAAATAGTATTTGACTTTTCAACAGGTGGAGCAACATTTGGTTCAGCTTCTGTTTCTGCGATCGCACCAGGTTCTGTTGTATATACTTCAGCAGGCGGAAGATTAGAAGGACAAGCAAACCTTGCCTGGGACGGAACAAATTTAACAATCGTTGGTGGTATTACAGTTGATGGTGACTTTAGTACATCAGGTGGTTTATCAGGTGACAGTTTATCGGTAGGTAACCTTCAAGCGAACACAATGATGTTCGTATCAGATACTGGTGCTTTATCATCAAATAATAACATTCAGTTTGATGGATCTCACATGGTTGTTAACGCAACCTCTGAATTCCGAACAGCACCAACAATTGAAACAGTTACATTAGGTCAAGTATTTGTTGCTGGAGCAAACGGTGCTTTACTCGGTGATGCAGGTTTAACATACGACGTTGATACTAATGAATTATCGGTTGGTTCTCTTACAGATAATCGTGTTGTTGTCGCAGGACCAAGTGGCTTATTATCCGACGATGCGAATTTTACTTGGGACGGAACAACATTAGCAGTTACAGGTTCAGGTACATTTACAGGTGATCTTGATGTTGATGGTGATGTTACTATCGCAGGTAATCTAACATTAGGTGACCAAGTACAAGATACGATTAATGTTGTTGCTGACTTTACATCAGACTTATTACCTAAAGACGATGCTACTTATAATCTTGGTACTACAGGTTCAAATTGGAATGCATTATATGTAAGAACAATTGATAGTGATACCGAAGTTGTTGTAATTGATACAACAGGTGCAATCACAGTTCCTGTTGGTACTACTGCGGACAGACCATCTACCTTAACAGCAGGTATGGTTCGTTTCAATACAAGTGATGGAGTATTTGAAGGTTATAGTGGAAATGCTTGGGCATCTCTAGGTGGTGTTAAAGATGTTGACCAAGATACCTTTATTGAAGCAGAGTCAAGTCCTGGTGCAGATAACGATGAATTAAGATTTGTCACTGCAGGTATTACTGCATTTACGGTTGACAACCAACAACGAATTACAACTCCTGCCGCAACTGACCTTGTATTTAATGTCACTGGTAATATCGATGTTAGCAATACAATTATAACAGGTTTAGCGGAGCCTGTCAACAATTCCGATGCAGTTACTAAGTTTTATGTAGAAAATACTTTTGATAGAGATTTACATATAACGAAAGGTGCTAATACGTATGTATTGGATTTATTTAATACAACGAATACACCAAGTTTTGAAATTGGAACCGCATTAACAATTGAAACATATGATTCTGGAAATAATGTTGTTCAAGTTGGATTAGACCCAGTATGGCAATCATTCGCAGGATTAAGAGAAGCTGGTGTTGAAGGCACGGTTCCAAACTTTGAGTTTGACGTTTATGGTCGTGTTCGTTCTCTTATTAATATTCCACTCTCTGTATCGTCCAACGCGGTTGTTGACTTCGTACCTTCCATCTATGGTGTACTTGAAGACTCTATCAGAAATGGTAATATCGAACGCGGTTTAACTGTTACATCAAACACCGCTGCTCAGAAATTAAACTTTGAAACTGATAACTTTGATATTACATTAACAGGTGCAGTTACTGGTACGGATACAGTTGTTCATAACTCAAATGTTTCAATCGCAACATCGTTTAACTATGTTGACCTTGATGCAAGATATATTAATGCAGAAGGTGGTGATACATCAAACGGTGATTTGCGAGCAACGAAGTTTGTAAGTAAAGACGATTTAAATTATTATGCCGACCCAGCGGGTACTTCAAGATTTGCTGATTTATGGGTAGGTTATAATAAACCAAGTACAACGGTTACATTTGGTACTGGCGTTGGAAATATGTATATGTATGCTCAAGGAACCAAACTTGGTTTCCTAAGTAGTACATTCAATTTCGGTACATACTTTGATACAATAAATAATAGTTGGTACGTTGAAGATGGTTCCGTATTTTCAAGGAACTTCATTGATAGTCAGGATACTAATTATAGACTTAACCCTGCGGGTGGAAACTCCAGACTATTAGGGTTAAATATAGATACGCAAATGTTGTTAGGAAGTAATTTCCTATTTGCGAATTCTGCTATTTCCACCACTTCAGGTGATATTACAATCAATCCTGCTTCTGGTGTATTTAGTGTTGATAACTCTATTATAACAAATGTTAGTGATCCTGTCAATAGTTTAGATGCAGTAAATAAACAATTTTTAGATACTGCTATTGGTAACTTAACAACCGGCGGTATTTCTATCGCAGCAGAGACGGGTACTGTAGATACAGTTGCTCTTGGTGAGATAATCACTTTTGCTGCGGGAGAAGGAATTAATACAACAGTCGCAAACAATCAAATAACGATTGCTGGTGAAATAGCAACAGATACCAATATTGGTGTTGCGAAATTCAACGTAGCGAATTTTACAGTGACAGGCGGAGATGTAACCGTCACAACACTAGATGGAGGAACCTTTTAATTTTGCCTAAATAGGTATATGATATAGAAGGACATATATATGTCAACATTAATTAAATTAAGAAGAAGTGCCGTACCTGGTCGCGCGCCAACGACAGCTCAGCTGGAGTTAGGTGAACTTGCGATTAACACAGCTGACGGCAAAATCTACATTAAACAAGATGTCAGTGGAGTAGAATCCATTGTTGAGTTTAGTGCCGATCCAAATGACTTACTTACGTTAATTAAAACAGTTGACGGAACAGGCTCAGGTCTTGATGCCGACTTATTAGACGGTTTAGATTCAACACAATATTTAAGATCTGATGTTGATGATACTTTTGCAGCGAACCTAACAATTACAGGTAACCTTACTGTATCAGGAAATACCACATATGTCAATACGGAAACAATTCAGTTATCCGATAATATTATTACTCTTAATGCAAATCATACAGGTCCAGCAACTCAAGATGCAGGTCTCGAAGTTGAAAGAGGAGACGACACCAATGTAGTTCTACAATGGAACGAAGCAAATAATTATTGGGAAATTGCTTCAGGTGGAACAATTGGAAGAATCATTACCACAGGTGATGAAGGCGCAGGGAATGGATTTGACGCCGACTTGTTGGACGGACAAGAAGGTACGTATTACGTAGATTTTACAAATGCGACAAATAAACCCGACCCAACAATAGATGTAAACCTAACAGGGAAGACAACAGGGTCAGGGACGACCACTTTAACGGATCTTGGTAATGGAACAATTAACATTACTACAGAACTTGCGAATACTGCTGTCACTGCAGGTTCATACGGTTCTGCTTCTCAAATTCCAACATTTACTGTTGATGAAGATGGTCGATTAACTGCAGCACAGAATGTTGCTGTCGCAGGTGTATCTGATACTGATTGGTACATCGCAAATAATACATTCCAAATTTCTACTGTTGATGGTAGTGTATTTAATACAGTCATTGATGAATTTACAGGTTTAACAGTCACAGGTGATATAGTAGTCACAGGTACAGTTGATGGCCGTGATATATTAGCAGACGGACAAAAGCTTGACGCAATTGAAGCTGGTGCTCAGGTTAACCTTTCAAATACTGAAATCCTTAATATTATATTAACTAATGATGGAGAGAATTCAACATTAGATGCTGATTTGCTTGATGGAGCAAATAGCGATTTCTATCTCGACTTTACAAATGCAACAAACAAACCTGACCCAACAATTACTCTTTCGGGTGATGTCACAGGTTCAGTTACTTTAACTGATTTAGCAAGTGGAACAATTACAACAGACATTGCTGCTTCAGGAGTTACTGCTGCTCAATATGGTGGTGCAACAGAAATTCCTATTATTACAATCGCAGCTGACGGTCGTATCACAGCAGCTGCTACTGCTGCAGTCGCAGGTATCAGCTCAACAGCTTGGCTAACAGCAAATAATACTTATCAGATTATTACAGGTGATGGTTCTCAGTTTGATGCTAATATTTCTCAGTTTGATGCAAATGTTGATTTCGGTGCAGGTATTGATGTCACAGGAGATATCACTGTCACAGGTACTGTTGATGGCAGGGACTTAGCAACCGATGGAGCAAAACTTGATGGTATAGTTCAAGGTTCAGGTAATGGATTTGATGCCGATTTACTCGATGGTCAAGAAGGTACTCATTATTTAGATTTTACAAACTTTACAAATTTACCAGACCCACAAATTGATGTTACATTGTCTGGTAAGGTCACTGGTACAGGTTCTACAACACTTACAGACCTAGGTAATGGTTCTATAAGTATAACAACCGCTCTTGAAGATACAGGAGTTACAGCGGCTCAGTATGGTTCAGCAACAGCAATTCCTGTTATAACTGTTGACGATGATGGTCGTATTACTGCCGCAAGTACAGCTGCTATTAAAGGTATTGAATCTCTTACTTGGCACAACGCAAATACAACATTAAATTTAGAAGCAGGAGATGGTACTCACTTCCTTGCGAATATACATGAATTTGGTGAACTTGATATTACTGGTGATATCACAATCTCAGGAACTGTTGATGGACGTGATGTTTCAGTAGACGGCGCTAAACTTGACGGTATTGAAGCAGGTGCTACTGCTGACCAAACTGCTTCTGAAATATTATCGGCATTACTTACAGTTGATGGTGCAGGAACTGGTCTTGATGCTGATTTGCTTGATGGTCAACACGCTGCTGATATTATTGCTACCGCCCAATCACAAGCAGCCGCAAATGTACATGACGCAACGATTACTATTAATGCAGGAGATGCAATTGATGGTGGTGGAACATTTACAGTTAACCAACTTGCTAACTCTACAATTACAATACATCACGCAGATACAAGTTCACAAGCAAGTGTATTAGGAAGTGGCGGTCAAGTAATTCAAGATGTTGTACTTGATACTTATGGTCACGTTACAGGTCTTGACCAAGTTGATTTTGATAATCGTTATTATACACAAACATTACTTGATGCAGGTCAACTTGATAACAGATATTATACTGAAGTCGAATTAGATAACGGTCAACTTGATAACAGATATTATACAGAAACAGAATTAGATAACGGTCAACTTGATAACAGATATTATACTGAAGCTGAACTCGACGCAGGTCAATTAGATAATCGTTATTATACAGAAACCGAAACAGAAACATTATTCCTTAAAGCGGCTGATAGGTCAGTTACTGGTGCAGACGGTGTTACGGGTGGTGGACCATTAACCGCTAACGTTGTTCTTACTCACGCTGATACATCAGACGTTGCGAATACAGGCGTTCTTGATTTACCTAATGCTGAAGTTATCGAGAGTATGAACTTTGATAAGTTCGGTCACGTCGTAGGATACACAACAAATAACCTCGCAGTATTAACAGAAAACATTGCTGATGCAAGATACGTAAATGTTGATGGCGATACAATGACAGGTGATCTTACCATTGAAACAAACTTAATTGTTGATGGTAATATTAATGTTGATGGAAATGTTAATTTAGAACACGGAAGAATAACAAGTAAAGAAGTAACAACAACTTCAACAAGTGCAACAACTTTAGACCAAAATATTGCTGGATATTTTAAATCAGTAGAATATATAATAACAGCAAAACAAGGTTCTGACGTTGATGTAACAAAGATTTTAGCAATTGATACCGGCACAAGTATGTTAGGAACAGAGTTTGCACGTATTACGTCAAATAGTGAACTTGCCTCATATGAAGTGGATCACGACGGAATTGGTTTTACAAGATTAAGATGTACTCCTGCTTCGGCAACAAGTACAGTATTTACAGTAATTGCCACTTACACTGAGTCTTAACATAATAAATAAAGGTATACATTGAACAATTTAAACCGCCTATCTGGGGAGAGTGAACCGAATGGCAAATGATAAGAAATTTATAGTCAAGAATGGTCTCTTGACACCGGAAAATGCTGTCATCGGCAGCAATACGGATACTGGTGAAAAACTCCAGGTCACCGGTGACACAGTCCTAACCCAAGGTACGCAAGGTACTCCGACTTTAAAAGTTACTAATTCAGGTGGAGCTTCCGCTTCTACAATCGTTGCTCAATTTGAAGGTGATTCTGATTCACTCCAGATTCGCAATATTGGGACAGGCGATTATTCAATCACAAATCCTCAGCAAGGAAATAGTATTGAATTTTATGACGGTACCGCAGGTATTGTTATTAAATATGCAGGCTCAAATAAATTAGCATTTACAAGTACAGGAACTGATTTTACAGGTCTTTCTAATACAACGATTGAAGGTAATCGTATTCTTACAACTGCAGATGAAGGTGCAGGTAATGGATTAGATGCTGATACAGTTGATGGATTACAAGCAAGCCAATTCTTAAGATCCGATGTTGATGATACTGCCGCAGGTAATATAAACTTTTCACAAGATATTGATGTCGCAGGTTCTGCTCAAGTTGATGTTAACTTAACAGTTGATGGTCAAGCAGTTATTAAAGCTTTACTTGATGCGCAAGCAAATGCTCAAGTTGCTGGTAATTTAACTGTTAGTGGAGATCTTTTAGTTTCAGGTAATACGACAACTGTTAATACCGAAGAAATTTTACTTGCTGATAATATTATTACTCTTAATAGTAATTACACAGGCTCAACTCCATCAGAAGATAGCGGTATTGAAATTGAACGTGGTACATTAGCAAATCCAAAACTTGTTTGGAATGAATCTCAGGACTATTGGGAACTACAAGTTAATGGTTCAGTACTTGGTCGAATTATTACAACAGCAGATGAAGGTTCAGGAAATGGATTTGATGCTGATACTGTTGACGGTTTAGAGGCAGAGCAATTCTTACGTAGTGATGCTGATGATACTGCTACAGGTAATATTACAATTGAAGGTGATCTTACAATTGGAGATGATTCAGGCCCTGCTCAAATTATCTTTGACGGTAATGGAGTTAATCGTACTTTATATTCAGCAACAGGCGAAATCGGATTTTTAAACAATGCTGCTAACTGGGCGGCAAGATCTAATGCAAATGGTGATTGGATTGTTGAACGAGATGTTTCTGCAAGCAGAGATGTAATTGCCACGAACGATGTTACAGCAACAAGTGGTGATGTAACTGCTGGTGATAGTATTACAGCACAAAATAATATTACAGCAACGACAGGTAATATTGCTGCTTCAGCAGGAAGTGTAACAGCACAAACAAATGTCGCGGCAACAACAGGAAATGTAACAGCAGGTGATAGTGTTACTGCTCAAAATAATGTAACCGCTACAACAGGTGATGTAACAGCAGGTGATAGTGTTACTGCTCAAAATAACGTAACTGCCACAACAGGAGATGTGACGGCAGGTAATGATGTTACTGCAGCACAAGATATTACAGCAACTTCTGGTAATATTTCAGCAACGGCTGGTTCAGTAAGTGCAGGAACAACAGTTACCGCAGGTACTGATGTAATTGGTCAAAGATTTGTAGACGCAGACAACAATACATATCTTGTAAATCCTGGTGCAGATTCAACAATGCACGCAATTGGAATTGATGATAATCTTTTCCATAACGGTGATACTGATACAAGATTACAATTTACTGATAATCAAATAAAATTAAGAACAGGCGGCGGTGATAGATTAGACATTAATAATTCAAGAGTCTTATCTAACCTTAATACATATGTACCTAACCTTTTTGTTAACGATACAATTGTTCATAATAATGATACTGATACATTAGTAAGATTTACTACTGACACTGTAGATATTGACACAGGCGGTTCAACAAGATTAACCGCGAATAACTCAGGAGTCACAATTGAAGGTGATCTTGATGTTAATGGAGATATTACAGCAGTTAATGGTACATTCACAGGTGACCTTGCTGCTTCAAGATTTTTAGATGCTGATAACAATAACTATTATGCGGACCCTAACTCAACATCAGTAATGAATCGTATCGGCATTGACGATTACATTCAACATAACGGCGATACAAATACTTACTTTGGATTTAATGCTAACGATAATATTCAATTCTTTACTGATGCAACACAAAGAGTTGAAATCAATGGCACAAACTTTACAAGTACTGTTGATGGTATATTTCCTAACTTATATGCAGGAAGATTCTACGATTTAAATAATGCAACATATTATGTAGACCCAGCAAGTAATTCAAGAATGAATGGTATTGCTCTTGTCGGAACAATTTACCACGACGGTGATACTGATACATATTTGAACTTTAACGGTGCAAATAGTTTTGAAGTTGTCACAGGAAACGCTCAAAGATTATTAGTTAACAATACTTATGTGTTAGCAAATAACCAAATGCGTTCACCTATCTATTACGATAATAACAATACTGCTTATTACGGTAACTTTGCATCTACTTCTCAGATGGCACAAATTGATATTGATAGTTATATTCGTCATCGTGGTGATACAAATACATATCTTGGCTTTGATGCAAATGATAGTATTACATTCGTAACAGGTGGTGCTGAACGAGTTAATATTACTGACGCGAATACAACATTCTATCAACCTGTTATTGTTCAAGGTGACGTTACAGCAGACAGATTTGTTGATAGGCAGAGTTCATCTTATTATGTAAACCCAGCGGATACTGCAGTCAGTGGTACGTTCGCCGGTGGTTTAAGAATCGGAAATATTTCTGATTATGCCAACTGGGACGATAACACAGGTAACGGCGGTATAGGAATTGCTGGGCATGGAGCAATTGCGGCAGGTCAAAATCCAACAATCACAGTATCAGGTAATTATTCTGGTGGATATTCATTATTATATCTAAACAGAATTGACCCAACATCAAACCCAACAAACAACGGTCAAAGATATATTCATTTCTATCATGATGGAACAGACGGTGGTTCTATTCGTGGTGATAGTTCAGGCAATTTATATCAAGTATTAGGGTCAGGAACCAATTGGGGATTCTGGACTTCTGGTTATTCTGAAGCATTAATTGTTGATGATAGTGGCAATGTAATGGTTGCTACTGGTACTTCACCTACTTATACAGACGGTGGTGATAACACGGCATTAACAACAACACCAAGTAATCCTAAATTACACGTCGGCGGTTCAATTTATTTAAATGGTAATAACGACGGAATTATATTCGGTCGTGGTACAGCATCATTCCTCAAAGATGAAGAATTAGCGTTCGGTTGGGGATCTGGTTGGTATATGCAAGATGCTTCTTACTTAAGAGTAAGAAATAATACAACCGTTTATTCTACAGGTAATACTCAGTTTAATAGATATTATGCATATCAGAATACAGCTTATTACCTTGACCCAGATGGTGATTCACAATTAAATACAGTTGACATTGATGATTACATTCGTCATCGTGGTGATACAAATACTTTAATTGGTTTCTCAGGTAATGATACATTACTTTTCCAAACAAATGGTGTGAATCGTTTACAAATTAATAACGGTGCATTTAGGTCAAGAAACAATACAGTCCAATTCTATTCAAGTGGAATTGAAATACAAAAACAAAGTAATGGCGGTGGTGTAGGACTTACAGTATCAGACCAAAACAGCGCAGAGACTCCTGGATTAACCGGATTACAACAAGGTTCTATTACATTTTGGCATGCTGATAACTCTGTCACAACAGGTGCAAACGCTGCTTGGTATTTTAATTCATCAGAAGCAACTGTTCATTATGTCTTTGCTGAAAACAATGGAGCAAATGGTGGTAATTTAGTACCTATAGTTAATAACACTGGTAATATAGGTTTATCATCTTATCGTTGGAATACTGTTTACGCAGGTACAGGTAATTATAGTGGAAATGTAACTGCAGCCAATATGTATGCAAGCAGATATTATGATGCTGATAATAATACATATTACGCTGACCCAGCAAGTACTTCTTATCAACAGTATATGAACATCAATGTTGGTAATGAAAATATTGGCGGAGCAAACTCAAGCACTCTCGGATTGATGATGAGAGGTAATTACAATAGTAATACCTGGGCTCATAAATTCCATAAGATGGACCACGGCGGTGGAGTTCCAATATATCTTTCACAAACAATTGGTACTGCAGCTTGGTCACCATTACAAAGATGGGGTACTTTCTCAGGTTCGTCAGGTGCTTCGAACGGTGGTTATACTTCTCAAATATTTGGTACGTTAAGAGTTGATACTGCTACCTATTCACCAATTTATTATGACCTAGATGATTCTTCTTGGTTCGCAAATCCAAACGGCGAATCTAGACTCAATACAATCAAGCTTGATGGTAATGCAGTTATATTAAGAGAACCTACAGGAACATTTGGTTCACTTGCTGTAAGCGGTGGTGGAAGAAATGGATACGAAGGATTTAGTATTAATGATCGTTCTGTCTTTATGCACGATGGCGGAAACGTCACAGGTGTTTATAACGATGTAGACAATCAGTGGTTCTGGTATGGTGAACGTGGTGGAGTAATGAGGTTAATGCATGCGGGTGTTGAGCGTGCAAGAACTGAAAACGGATACTTCCTTGCGAATCAACAATTAAGAACTCCAATCTTCTATGATTCAAATAACACAGGCTATTACGTAGATCCTAATAATACATCAAGATTCAACGCAGTTCAAGCATTAAGATATTACTTTAACCACGCAACCACATATTATGCCGATGCAGCATCAGGTGATTACGGTTCAATGGAAGTTGGCGGTACTAAAGGTGGTTGGGCCGGTTATTCTATTGCTGGTCAATGGAATTTCATGGCAAGTGGAGTTGATGAAGCAGGTATTTACAACGACACCGATAATAAGTGGGTCATAAGAACAGATCGTAACGCAGGTGTTGATTTTTATTATAATGGTGTTAAACAAGCTGAAACAGAAAGTGGTTATTTCCTCGCAACAAATCAAATGCGAGCACCAATCTATTATGATTCAAATGATTCAACATATTACTTAAACCCAGCAGCAGGTAATACAAACCGGGCATTAATGATTGATGGTAGAATATACCGTCAAGGTTTTGCTTCAGGTGATGGAAATAATAACAAACTATTAGAAACACAAGATCGTTCACATTGGATTTGGAATACTGCTACTGATTGGGGTATTTTCTGGGCAGGTGATACAAATCCATATCGTTCACACTTCAGTACATCTAATCCTAATGAAATTGTATTCATAGGTAATGGAAACTTAAGAGCAAGTATTGACCTTGATGATGGTAATGCTCACTTTACTGGTACTGTATCTGCTGGTAGTTTTGCACTTAATGGTGGAAATGAAAATATTGAAATTATTAAGTCATACGGTTCAGGTGGAGCTGACTTAGTACTATTTGATGGAACAGAATATTTTGATAAGCGTGTCATTAAAGCAATGGCACCAAACGAAAGCCCACTTACTACAACTACTTCAGAATATGTTAGAACAACAGATGGTCCTTTCGCAGGTTCTTATGTATTACAAACATCTGCTTATAGAAGCTTCTATTCTGACTATATTCCTGTTGCTCCTGGTGAAGAATTATACGGTGAAATTTCTGTCAAGCGTATTTCAGGTTCAGGCGGTTTGGTTTATTATGGTATTGAAAGATTTGATAGTCAGAAGAGACCTATTGCTGGAAACACAGGTACAACATACTTTGTAGTTGGTGGTGCAAACTATACAGGTACTTCTTGGACAACATATAGAAATCATACAACAATTCCAACATCTCATACTCCATATAATGGGTCTGACGGAGGTGGTTGTTATTATGTAAGAATTCGTATCTTAATGAACTACAACTCTGGTGGCGCTTTAAGACAGTTTGCCGGAATTATGCTCAAGCGTCGTAATGCTGAATCTAATTTATTAGTTGATGATTTACAAGTACTTGATGATTTAAATGTCGGCGGAGACGCAGTCATAACAGGTGATTTAACTGTCGATGATATTACGGCTGACATTATTGATGCAAGAATATTTAGAGATAGAGATAATACTGGATATTATATCGACCCTAAAGATGGAAGTAATGTTGTAGGATCTTGGAACTGGAATAACGGTTCAATTGAAAACCTAAACAACCTTTCATTCAATGACCCAGGTCCTCAAGAAGGTATTCGTTGGAAAGGTGGTAATGAATGGAAGGTTTATGAATCACCAGATAACTTAAGTACTAACTCAGGTGGTAATTTACAATTCACATCAGGTAATGGTTCAGGTACTTATCAGATGAGATTGGATACGAGCGGTCGAATGGACGTTCGTGGACAAATCAGAACACCTATTGTATATGACTTAAACGATACATCCTGGTATGTAGATCCTCACTCAGGTTCAAGGTTCAAAGATTTAGAAATACAAGATACAAGAAGTTCAGATATCTTAACAGTATATAGAACAGGTTCGGCACCAGGAAACTATACTGCAGCAAGGACAATTAACCAATACGGTAATCACTCTTGGGGTATTGTTCATGAATTTAGAGTTGGTGATAGGAGCTCACAAAGTGTACCTAGTGGTACTGACCGACCTTCTATTTTATTCTCAAGTGGATATAATACAACAACTTGGTCAGTTGGTTTCGGTTATGTAGATAACGATTTTAGAATCAAACAAAATCACGGTCATATAAATCAATCTTGGGGTACTGAAAGATTTAGAATTAATACAAGCGGTGAAGTATTCATTGGAAATAGCTTATATGGTGCTAACGCATACTTCAATCGCTATTACGATAGAGACAATACTGGATATTATGCTGACCCAGCAAGTACATCTGTATTTAATGCAATGGTATTTAATGGTGACGTTGATTTCAACGGTGGTGCTAATGCGATTAATATTACAAGTTCTGATATTCGTTCAGACGGTAATTCAAGTTGGACAGGAAACCCAGGTGCAGGTGTAGGTAAGATTCAAATGCACAGTAACCGTTGGTACATTGTATCTAACGGAAACTCAAACAGAATTGTTCAGTTCAGACAAGATGGTTCTGATAGGTCTTATATTGCGAACGATGGTAGATTACACGGTGTTGGTGGTACTGCTTCTCAGGATTGGAGAGCTCCAATCTTCTACGATACAAATGATACATCATATTATTCAAACCCAGCAAGTGATTCACGATATAATACATTAACACTTCGCGGAAACAGATTAGGATTTATTAATACTGCATTTGATGCAGAGATACGAGTAACTGATAGTAACCCAGACGGTACAGGTGCAACATTTGTATTTTGGGGAGACCAAGTAGAATATAATGCTGAAGTAGCAACTGAAGTATTTAGAGCAACAAGACATATGCGTGCTCCTGTATATTATGATTTAAATAATGCTTCATACTACGGTGACTTTGGTGGTGTATCTTACATGAACGATGTAAGAGCTAACATATTCTACGAACGTGAAAATACAGCATACTACTTTGGTTCAAGCCAAGGTGATGCAAGAATGCGTAACGTTAGATTCAATAACGTTCAGATTGAAGACGGCGCAACAATTCAATCAGTAAATAATAACGGTAGAATTTATCTTGGTGGTAATTTACATATTGATGCACAAGGCAGTCAGGATATATACCTCAACTATTACTCGGGTCGAAGAACAAGAGCATTTACTCCAGGAAACTATGAAGCATTCAGAGTTGATACTGACCGTATTGTATATGCATTTGCTCAATTCAGAACACAATTAATTTACGATACAAATAACACTGGTTACTATCTTGATATGAACAACAACTCAAGGTTTAACGACCTTCAGTTGAGGGGTAATTATGTAAGAACATATTATCATTCAGGTTCTGACTTTGTTAATGGTACTCTTGTAAGAACAAGTATTCCTGCGACCGCAACTAACGGAGCTTCATTCGTACTTGAAGCAACAGGTAAATCTTATTCAGGTGATCCGCCGTTTATGTTTACCGCACAAGGTTACTTATATGCTAATACTATTATTAATCATTCTGGTCAACATATTGGTAAGGCCGGATTTAGTACAATGCGTATATTTGAAAACGGTGGAGTATTATGTTTCTGGTGGCCTCGCGTATCTTATTGGAACTCCTTCTCTGTTCATGTAAGAAATGCAAACGGTGATGATAGAAACTTAGTCACAAGCGTTTCAAACTCATCTTTACCAGGATACTCGAAAGGTGTGACAACAACAATGCGTACTACCGCAATGTATAATGTTAACATTAATACAGGCGATATGTATGCACAACGTTACTACGATAGTAATGATACATTCTATTATGGAGACTTTGCTTCTAGTTCTAGAATGAATGAAGTGAATATGTATGGTAGTGGTCGTTTACAGGGCGGCGCACCTATGTACTTCTATACAGGTGCTGGAAACCTACGTGGTTATATACGAGCAACTGATTCTAATGATAATCACTTTGAGTTTGCTACATCAGGTGGAGAGGACTTCATCTTCCGTGATGGTGGATTCGGAGGTTCTTGGAATCAAATCATTCGTGGTAATGGTCATGTATTAGTAGCATCAAGATTTGATACTCCTATTATGTATGATAGGAATGATACTGGTTATTATGCAGACCCTAATGGTACTTCGCGTTTCAATACAATGCGAACAAACAGAATTTATCCTGCTTATGATAATGCAGGAGATATGTATTTAGATTGGCCTTCAGGTAATTACGGTTCAATCCAAACAAATGGTGGCGGTAAAGGTGGCTGGGAAGGTTATTCAATCAATGGTCGTTATGTATTCATGTCGGCGGATAACAACGAATGTGGTATTTACAACGACATTGATAATGAATGGATGACAATCTGGCGTCGTAACGGCAGAACTGAAATATACCACAATGGTACATGGGAAGAATATGCTCAGCCAGGATATATGCAGGCTCGTGGTTCTTATCGTGCTCCAGTTTTCTATGATTCAAATGATACTGGATATTATTACGATCCTAACTCTACAAGTGCTGCAGCAGGAAGACAAAGAGGTGGTACATTATATGGACCAAATACTTCTTGGGGAAGATATCTTGCAGTTGGTGGAAATGGTCGATATAGTAACGAAGCTTCGGTTGCTGCTACAAATGGTAACTTACACCTTGACGCAAGGTCAGGATTTGGAACATATATTAACTGGTATGTAGGCGGAACAACTTACATTAACGGTACACTACAAGTTAACTTTATTTACGATAGAGATAATACTGCTTATTATTGGGATGGCGGTGGCACATCTCATATGAATGACCTTCGAGTCAATATTCTATATGATCGTAATGATACTGCTTATTACTTTGGTTCAGGCTCAGGTGACGCAAGAGCAAATAATATGCGTGCTTGGGAATTCTATGCTGATAACTGGTTCCGAAACTACAACTCAGGTGAAGGTTTATATAACCAAGCAACAGCAATGCATTGGTACTCTGATAGTTCATCAAGATTCAGATTGTATTCTACATCAAGTACTTCACAAATCTTATTTACAACTGCAGGTAATAACGCTCGTGGTTATGCTTATGCTGATAACAGTAATAATATCGGTTTCCTTAATGCAGGCGGTGGTTGGGCATTAAGAACAAATTACAGTACGACTGAAATTTACGGTCAAGGATATGCTTCCGATTTCAGAGCTTATATATTCTACGATAGAAATAATACAGGTTATTTCTGTGATCCTACTGGAAGAAGTAGATTAGCAGAAATTGATTACGGAAATGGTTCTTATTATCTCAGAAGCGGTTCTTGGGGATGGAGACATCAGACTCCTTCTGGATATATTGAATTTGGTCCTGCTAACGGTTCACACGCTCATATCTATACTGATAGGTCTAACTTCTATTTCAATGTAAACGAAATGTATATGAATGGAAGATCCATTCTGAAAGAGAACTATTGGAACGGAAGCAAATACTTTGGTAGTGATGGTACAATTTACGCAACAATCTTTAGAGATGCAAATGATGGTGGTTATTATGTAGATCCTAGAAGTACATCACGAATCAATGATATGGAGACTATTGGTCGAACTGTAATTGGTGGTACATTTGGTAATAATGCATATAACTCAACATCATCAACAAGATTACATTTTGGTGGTGGTAATGGTGATGCAAACGCTAACTATTACATAGGTACAAACAGAGAGAACTATAACGGTAACTATAATAAACTTGATTTAAGGTGGCATACAGGTATTCGTATGGGTGCCCAACAAGTTTATGGTGGTATTAGGTTCTATGATAGTGAAGACTTAGGTTCACTCAGAGTTCATATTGAAGCAGGTAGTGGTTATACAAGATTAAATACTTGGACTGAAATCGGTGGTGGCGGTGTAGGTATCTACGATGGTTATAATGGTGCACATTTCTATCCGAACAACGCATCAAGCTATGGTTCTTGGAACCTTCTAGGTAGTAGAAGCGGTTGGCATGGATTATCCTTCAGTAGTGGTGGATATAGACCTCACTTAATGTGGGAAAACGGTAATGGTGGTTTCTATCATCAGGATCTAGGTCGTTGGTTATTCTACCATAGCCGTAGCAGAAACTGTACTGGTATTGCTTCATCAGCTACTGTTTCTGGTTATCGTATGAGAGTTAACGGTTCTCTATATTGTGACGGTAACGTGGTTGCTTACTCTGATATTCGTAAGAAGAAAAACATCATTACAATTGATAATGCATTAGATAAAGTATTACAATTACGTGGCGTATATTATGAAAGAATAGAATCAAAAGTTGATGAACGTGATGATCTTTATAAAGGTCGTCAGTTAGGTATGATTGCTCAGGAAGTTCAAGAGATTATTCCTGAGGTTGTATCATACGCTGAAGAAATTGACCAATACGGTCTTGATTATCCGAAGATGGTCGGTTTACTTGTTGAAGGTATTAAAGACCAACATTCAATTGTTAAGACTCAAGAAGAAACAATAAATAATATGCAGAAAGATATTGACATGTTGAAAGAAATGGTATATAATATGCAATCAATAATGGAGAATAGTAGCAATGGCACTAATTAAAGATTATGAAATCGCGGGTACAGGAGTTATTGTCCCTAACGCGTATCATGTTATTACTGACTTAAAAGTTCATAAGAGGGTTAATGATATTAAACCCCCAAGAGATGATACTACTGAGTCAGGATATACAAACGAATGGTGGGAAGAAGGAACAGAATTATTTTGGAAGAAAGGATATATCTGTAGAGTTTTTGTCACTATTTGGAAAGACAAGCAGGCAAGAGAAGATGATGTCAAACCCATAGGTGTAGCAGGTTTAAATACTACAGAGATGGAAGCTGACATTAGAATCGGTACTGAAGGTCTTGATGAAAGATGTGAATTCATATTAGATATGAATTCTTCAGACAGTGATTTAGTACAAGCATATAATCATCTCAAGTCATTAGATTTTTATGCTGGTTGTACTGAAGATTAATTATAAATAGAACTATAACTTAAAGTTATTAAATAACGGAGAAAATAAAATGGCACTTAGCACAGATTATACATGGACCTGGGAAGTAACTGGCTTGAAAAAACAAGACCAAGTTAATTCTGAAGGTGCAAACTTAGCTGGAGCAGTTGTTCAAACATATTGGAAAGTGACTGGTGTAGATAGTAATGGTAATGAAGGAGACTTCGCAGGAGCAACTCCTTTTAACGCAACCAATGTACCAGCAGGTTCTTTTGTTGCATTTGAATCTTTAACTGAAGAAACAGTTTTAGGATGGATTCAAAATGTTGTGAACTCTGACCAAGGTTACGCTGACCACATTTCAGAAAGAGTTGCTCTTCAAATTAACGAAGCAACTGTTGAAGAAGCTTCTATGCCTTGGGCACCTGAAGAGGAAGTAGTTGACCCATCTGTTGAAGCAGCGGCACCTGAAGAAGGTGAGTCGGATCCAGAACCAGCAGCAGAATAAATCCGGAGTAATAAATGAATTACTCATGGGAAATAATTAAGCTTCATACGAGAGAGCAGACCAACGCAGATGGTGATGCGTTGGCTGATGCTGTTGTGAAAATTAAATGGAGAAGAACTGGAGTTGATACAGACGGTAACTCTGCAAAGGTTGTTGGTTATACAATCTTATCTGCAGAAGAAGTTTCCGCTACCGACTTTACTTCATTTGCTGACTTAACAGAAGAAAAGGTTGTAAATTGGTTAAATTCAACAATCTCTTCAGCTGAGATTGAAGCTTACAATTTAAAGATACAAGAGTCGATAAATAAATTAGTAACGACAGAACGCGCAGTTCCTTGGTCTTAATATAACAATTTGATTTACATTATGGAGTCTATATGCATGATTTACGTCATCACGGATTGGTGCACTATGCATTAAAACGTGGCGGAAGCATCCACCCAATCACACTACCCAAAGAGTTAACTGGCGAAACCGGAATAATGAATCCTTCTATCTTTATACATGATGGAAGGATTTTATTAAATGTTCGTCATGTTAATTATACGCTTTATCATTCAGAAGGTAAACGTTTTCCTCATACTTGGGGTCCTCTTCAATATCTACATCCTGAAAACGACATTAGTTTAACAACATATAATATTATGACAGAGTTAGATAGTGAACTTAATGTTATAAATGCAGGACGTATTAATACATCAGAACTTGATACCGAACCAACATGGAATTTTATCGGCCTTGAAGATGGTCGTTTATTTTGTTGGGAAGATCGTCTCTTTCTTTGTGGTGTTCGTCGAGATTGTTATGATGATAAAGGAAAGGGTAGAATGGAACTTCAAGAAATAGAATTTATTGAAGGAGAATGGAAAGAGGTTGCTCGTTTCCCAATACCAGCTCCAGGTGATGACTCAACTTATTGTGAAAAGAATTGGATGCCAATTATTGATATGCCTTGGCATTTTGTGAAATGGTGTAATCCTACTGAGGTTGTTAAATTTGATATTGAAAATGGTACAACAGAAACAGTACACCACGAAAGAGAAAGTTATGTTCAAATGGTAAGAGACTTAAGAGGTGGTACTCAAGTATATCCTATTGGTGATGGTAAGAGAATTACATTTACTCATGAAGTCGATTTAACAAGAGATACATTCTCAAGAAAAGATGGACATTATAATCATAGAATAGTTGTATGGGATGAAGATTGGAATCTTATTCATAAGACTCGCGATTTTCATTTTATGGGTACGCAGATTGACCCAACAACAGGATATGAATATAATATTGAGTTTTCGACAGGAATGACATTCTTAGATGGTCATATTATTATTGCTTTTGGATATCAAGACAACGGAACGTTTTTATTAAAAATGCCTGAAGATGTATTTTTTGACTTTGTGAGTAGGGGATAGATTATGTTACAGCAATTATTAGAAGATCATATATTAGACGGAAAGAATCCTCATAAGTGCTATCTTTTAGCAAAAGAGTATGATAAGTTAGAACAAGGAGCTATGGCAGTATCCTTATATTTAAAAGCTGCTGATTTAGCTTCATCAGAATTTGTTGATAATAAAGAACTTCAATACAAATGTATGATAGGTATTGGTCGATGTTATGAAAGACAGAGAGATAGAGGATTTACAGTAGAAGGTGCGTTTCTTGACGCAGTTGCATTATTACCTACAAGACCTGAAGCTCATTATCATTTATGTAAACATTACGAAGGTAAATCTTTATGGAAACATTGTTTAAGTCATGCGGAGCTTGCACTTAATCATTATCACATTGAAGAGAATTGCGAACTGGGTTTTCCTGGATACGAAAACTTATTATATTATCAAGCATTAGCAAACTGGTATATTTCAGGGCAACAAAATGCCAAGCAATTATTCTTCAGTTTAAAATACAGACATAAATTGAAACCATCTTTGAGTGAAAGAGTTGAAAGGATCGTAAATAATATTTGGTATCCTGATGTTATTCCATACACCATAGAAGACTTTGAAAGAATTAAGTTCATATTTCCAAATTTAGAAAGAATTATTAGAAATCACTCAAAACATTTTCAAGATATATTTGTTCTATCTGCTTTTAACGGTAAAAGAAACGGTTCTTATTTAGAAATTGGTTCAGGTGATCCCTTTGTTCATAATAATACTGCATTACTTGAAACTGAATTTAATTGGAAAGGTATTTCTATTGACAATTCTGAAGCTTTATGTTATAAGTTTAAAGAGATGAGAAATAATACTGTCATATGTTCAGATGCAACCGCTATTCCTTTTGAAAATATGTTAAATGCTCATTGCATGGATCCTATCATTGATTATTTACAAGTGGATTGTGATGAAGCATCAATTGATATATTACAGAAAATACCATTTAATAGATTTAAGTTTGGAGTTATAACCTTTGAGCACGATTCATATCGTTTAGGTAATGAAAGAAGAGATACAGCAAGAAAATTATTAAAAGAACAAGGATATGAATTAGTAGTTCCTAATGTTGCTTTTGCTCCAGGACATCCTTATGAAGATTGGTATATACACCCCGATGTTGTAGATTTTCCTAAAGAAATGAAAACAGAAAAAGATGTTAATTTTATATGGGATTATTTTATGGAGCCATTAGAATGATAACTGTAGTTGCCACAGGTGGATTTGACCCAATACATTCAGGACACATTGAATATTTAAAGGAAGCAAGTTTAAATGGCACTCAACTTGTTGTAGGAGTTAACTCTGATGCTTGGTTAAAAAGAAAGAAAGGTAGATATTTTATGCCTTTTGAAGAACGAGCAGCAATTGTTAAAGCACTAAGTTGTGTTGATGAAGTCTTATCATTTGACGATAAAGATGGAAGCGCCATACACTGTCTAGAACTCGTAAAGGCACTATACCCTAACGATACTATTGTATTTGTAAATGGTGGTGATAGAACATCAGACAACATACCTGAGATGGCAGTTGAAGGAGTTGAATTTCAATTTGGGATTGGTGGAGAAAATAAAAAGAATTCATCAAGTTGGATATTAAAAGAATGGTCTCAGCCTACAGTAAATCGTAATTGGGGTTCGTATACTGTTTTAGATACAAACGGAAGATGGCAAGTTAAAGAACTATCTTTTGACCCAGGTAAATCTTTAAGTGACCAAAAACACGAGCATAGGTCAGAACATTGGCATGTTGTAAGTGGTGCAATACTTATGGAATTAGATTATGGTATGAGAAGGACTGAAGCCAAAGTATATTGGCCAGGACAAAGTATTGACATTCCAAAAGGCTGTTGGCATAAAGCAACAAACGTAGGAACGGAACCTGCGAAAGTAATTGAAGTATGGCTTGGAGATATTTTATCGGAAGACGACATCGAACGCAGAGACTAATGTATAAATAAAACTATAATTTAGAATAACTGCTAATAGTCTGGAGACGAAGATGGCAATCAAAGTAGGCGGTGTATCCGTCATTAATAACAGTTTTGGTCTTGAAAATTTAGAAGGTGCAGATGGTACCTACAATAATTGGCATCCAGCCGAAACCGTATTAACCTCAGCATCAACTTTAAATATCAATTTATTATTACCACATCAGAAGCTTGTGATGGCAAGTAATGTTGCTCTTACTGCTACAAACAAATCATTTGGTCGTAATTGTATTTTAATATTAGACACCTCTGCAACACCTTACACTCCATCTTTTGATTCTCTTGTAGAATTTCCTGGAGGAGAACCTACATGGACCGATCACAGATATTGGAACATTTCCTTTATGTGTTGGAATTCTTCTAATGTAAGAGCAACTGCTCTAGGCTTTGATGCACCAGGAGCAGCATCAGGTTTACCTAGCACATTTTCAGAGCACCCATCCTTTGTACCAAGCGAAACTGTAGTTGTTGCTAATGGTTTTGCCGAAGCGTGGGTGTCAGTATCTTTTCAGCACGAGCCATCAAATAATAGAATTAAAGTTGGATGGTGGAATGGAACTTCATCAGCGGCAAGTTCTACAGATTATACTTACGTTACTTATAGTGGTTTAACTAACATTACTTCAGTGCAATATCAATATAATGTAGATTCTCAAAATGTCTCCGGTAACACATCAGGCTATTCTAATGGCCCACTTCCAACTAACGATGGATATAACCCTGCCACATATTACCCATCGAATGGTGATGGATCATTTATAAGATTTTGGTGGGTTGCATCGGCTAATGTTACTTATCCAACAACAGCTACGACAGCAAACCTTGCATCTGGGTCAGATCCAGATTTCAGAATAAAAATTGTATGCGACCAAGGAACTCTTTATTCAACTTGTGACATTGACCTTTCTGGTATTCAAGGTCCAGGAGCTTTAGGGATTTACTGTAGAGCACAATTTGGAAACTCAAGAGTATAAAGGAGTTATAATCAATGGCAATTAAAACAGGCACAACAACAGTAATAACAGATGCAAGAGAATTAACAAACATTGCGAGTGCAGCTGGTGTTTACGATTCATTTCATCCTTTAGCTGAAACTATAACCACTGTTGTAGATATGGATAAACCTGTTATGACAGTTGCTTTATCTCAAAATACATCTTTTACAGCAAGTAACTTGGCAACAGGAAGAACATCAGTACTTCTTTTAGACACAGGATCTGCTGGTTATACTCCAAGCTTTTCTTCAGCATTTAAATGGCCTAATGATACTGAACCTTCTTGGTCAGGAACAAGATATTGGCAAATTGGTCTTACTGCTTGGGATAATGCAACAATAAGAGTAATCGCAACTGGTTATGCAGGTGTTGGATCTTTATCTTCGTTAGCAGGAACTACAACGACTGAAATAGTTCGTAGTCCTGATGATGGTGGTGGTAGTAATTTAAACGGACTTACTTCAGGCGGTCTTGCTTCTAATTATGCAACACAGTCTGTAACTTGTGATTCTCATGTAGAATATAAAGTATATTTAAGTGGAACTAAAGCTATAACACTCACTGCATCAGATGAAGGCACAGATATGACTGGCAATCTTGCTGGCAATACTTTTGCAGCTTGCACCGCTTACCCGCCAGGTTGGACGAGCGGCTCAGAAACTTCTTGGTTAGATAATACTGACACAGTATCAAACGATTACTCATCTGGAGTTACTGAATGGTTAGAAAGTTGGGATGCACCGGATGGTGAAGGAGTATATTTTGTAACATATACACTTAGAAGAGGTGGAGTTACAAAATACAATACTATTATATACCCTAGCAATCCTTATGTCGCCTCTGATGGATATTCATATACTAGAGGTACTCAAGTATCGACATCAGGACAAATTCAAGGTGTTGGAGCTGGTAGTGCAATTTATCGTTTAACATATACACCGCCTGCGACAGTAATGTATAAATTTACTGCTACAAATAATGTAACGGGAATCAGAGCAGTTTGGAATTGCGTTACCGCATCGAATGCAGCCGGAGAAGCATTAGCTTTAAGAACTTTTAACGGTGGTGCGGCTGGTGTAGGTACTACTGATTCTGGTTGGAAAACTACATCAGGTGATATGAGTACTGGCATTACGCTTACTATAAATCATCCAGGGCCAACTGCTTATGATGAGGAGACTCATGCATATGTGACAATTGGTACATTAAGCATATATGGTAGGGATGCTAGTTCAACAGATACGTTACTTAAAGAAGTAAGAATACAAAACTTTACATCAGCAGAAAGCACGGGGTCACCATAATGGGAAAGGAAATACGAGGAACATATTCTCAACCACATAAAGATATTATTGATGGTGATACTATTGTTTATAATATTATTACCAAAGATTCTGAAGGGGAAATTGTGTCGGCATGGGTTCCTAGAAGATATCACGCAAATACAGAATTAGACGCTGCGGAGTTAACTGCTGCAAGAAATAGTATAGGAATAACAGATGGCGATTAAAGTAAATAATACAGAAATAATTAGTGATGGTCAACAATTAGCAAACGTTACTGGGTGTTCAGGATTGTATGGAAGTTTTCATGGACAAGCTACAGTAACATCTAGTAACATTAACTTTACAACTCCTCTTATGACATGTACAATGTCAGCAGCACAATCATTTACAGAATCAGGTGGAGGGGTAGGTAGAACATGTACTTTACTTTTAGATACATCATCAAACAAATATGCTCCAACATTTTCTTCAAACATAAATTGGGAAGGTGGGTCTGAACCAACTTGGAGCGGATATCAGCATTGGCAAATTACTTTTACATATGTTGCTTCTAATGATATTCGAGCATCTGCAGTAGGTTATACTGCGTCTGCTCCAACAGAATCTATTGGATTACATGGAACTTCAGGATCTCCTGATAGCACTACATCAGGATTTGGTTCAGCTAGTGACCTCATATGTGGAATGAGATTTACAAGTGGAGGAGATGTTCAAAAATATACTACAGGTGTTGCGCAAGGTTCAAATACTGGTCTTTGGACTTTTAGTACTTCACTATGGAATAACATTGTACCTTCACAAACGTATTATATAAGAGCCACGAGTCATTCTGGAATATCTTTAAGTTCAACTTATAGTTCATCAATTAACACTTGGAATGCATTATCATCTAGTCATTATTTTAGATATTTTATTGCCGGTCCAAGTAACAACTTCGGCTCGACAACTGGAGTTATGAAAATAGAAATTGCATCCGACTCAATCGGTTCAAATATACTTGCTACTGGTTATTACGAATGGGATATGAACGGGACAGCATAAGAGGATAAAAAATGGCATTACCACATACACTTAATGTAATCGCAGGCGGAAAAACAGCCGCAGGCACCGGCGGAGTTGGAGGAAATGAGTACCCAACTTCTGGAGAAAATATATACGACAGAGAAAATCCAAACGATACAGTTGAAGTTGTTATATTTTCTCTTGGAATAGACGGTGATGCTTCGTATTCTGATGCTGACTTGGTTTTTGACTTTTTTTATGATACTGTCTTTGGAGGCTTTGTAGTAAGAACAAGTGATGCTGGTTCAGGTGCTTCGGGATCTGGTTCTTTTTATGAAGATGAAGACTTTGATTATTTTACAACAGGAGGTACTAGAACTGATATGTTAGGAGGTTCTCGTGTTCATTACGCAAATGATTCGGCAGTATCAGGACAATCTTATCCCGGCCCAATTGACTCAATAAGATGGGTTCATTCAGTAACAAATGTTCAAGATATGGGTAGCACTACCGAAACATTTACTTTAAGTAGGTATCATTTTCAAGGTACAGGATCTCCTGCGACTATAGGTAGTTATACATCAGGTGATTGGTTTAGTGTACATAATATTGGTGGACAGTCAGGAATTGATGTTCCAACCGATGGTGTAGGACTTAGAGCAAGAATTAGATATGAAGCAACAGCATCTGGTAATAGTACTTCAAGATTACAGAAAAGACACGTTTTTGAATGCTGGGTAAGATTATCAGGAAAGGATGACACAAAAGTATTTGAAGCAAAGTTAGATGTAGCCGCAAGAGCTGATGCTACCTTCTAATATCTTCTAATAAATAATAAAAATAAAGAGTAAATTAAAATGGCACAACCAACAACAAGACAACAATTCAAGGACTGGGTACTTCGTAAGCTCGGAGCTCCTGTTATTGATATTAATGTGTCAGATGAACAGATAGACGACCGTGTTGATGAAGCTGTAGATTATTGGAGAGATTATCATTATAATGGAAGTCAGCTTGTTTATATGAAACATCAAATTACTCAAGAGAATAAAGACAACGGTTATATAGATTTGCCTACAGGGATACTTGGTATTTCTGGAATCTTTAATATGCAGTCAAGTATTTCAACTGGTTCAGGTATCTTTAATGTTCAGTACCAATTTGTTTTAAACAATCTTGAAGACATCACTGGATATAATATCACAAACTATTATATGTCCATGTCTCATTTAGAGTTCTTACAAGAAATGCTTGTAGGTAAACCAATGATTCGTTATAATAAACATGTAAATAAATTATTCCTTGACACTGACCCAGGATTACTTGTAGTTGGAGAATATATTATTATTGAAGCTTACGATGTAATTGACCCAGCTACATATTCCGATGTTTGGGGAGATCGTTGGTTACAAAATTATGCAACTGCATTAGTTAAAGAACAATGGGGTGCAAACCTAACTAAGTTTACAGGTATGCAACTTGTAGGCGGTGTAACATTCAATGGAGAACAAATACTTTCCGATGCAAGGGAAGAGAGGAGATTAATGGAAGAAGAAGCAGTGAATAATTTACAACCTCTCAGTTACAATTATATTGGATAAGTAATGGCAACGAACGTATTTTTCAACAATTACTCTAGACTTTCAGAGCAAGAACTGATTGATGATTTAGTTATTGAATCTATCAGGCAGTATGGTGTTGATGTCATTTATATTAGCAGAGCGTTTAAAGGTCGTGATGTAATATTTAATGAAGACGATTTTCCTGAATATAACGAAACTTTTGAGTTCGAGGTTTACGTTAAAAATAACGAAGGATTTGAAGGAGAAGGTGATTTCTTATCCAAGTTTGGTTTACAAATAAGAGACCAACTAACTCTTACAGTTGCTAATAGAACTTTTGAAAGACATGTGACTCGAGAAGTTGTTGAATTGCTTCGTCCGAGAGAAGGCGATTTAATTTATTTTCCACTCAACGAAAAGATTTTTGAAATTAAGTTTGTTGAACATGAAAGTGTATTTTATCAAACAGGTAAGACACAAGTATTTGATATGACATGTGAATTGATAGAATACAGCAATCAAAGGTTTAACACAGGACGAACAGAAATTGACAATTACTTTGCTGATTATAATACAGACATAATTGTTGATGCAAATAACGCAACATTAACCGCTCTTGCACAAACTGATGATAATGCAGGAAATCTAAACTTTGAATTAGAAGCTGATGGAATTATTGACTTCTCTGAAGTGGATCCTTTTAGCGAAAACATACAAATAAGTGACTCATAATGGCAATAGCAAATTACTTTTACAATTCGACGATTCGTAAATATGTTGCCTTATTTGGTACATACTTTAATCAATTAGAAGTTCGTAGAACAAGCACTGATGGTAATTTAAATCAGAGACAGATTGTACCTATCTCTTATGGGCCATATCAAAAGATTTTAGCAAGACTTGACCAAGATCCTGCTATATTAGGTGGTGCAAGTTTTGATGCAAACGGTAATCCAATCGCAGGACAACCTTATGCTATGACATTACCTCGTATGGCTTTTGAGTTAACAAGTTTTACATACGACACTGAAAGAAAAGTTGCGCCGACAAGAAAATTAAGAAAGACTGCTGTTGACGAAGACAACGGCAATAGAAGATTTGTATATTCTGGGACTCCATATAATATGGGATTCAGTTTATACATAATGGCAAAATATAACGAAGATGCTGTTAAAATATTAGAACAGATTTTACCGTTCTTTAATCCAGAATTTACAAGCACTGTGAATTTAATTGATGGATTAGAACCGATGGATATACCACTTATATTAAGTGATGTTACATCAGAAGATGTTTACGAAGCAGAATTTACGCAAAGAAGAAGTATACTATATACACTAAACTTTACAATGAAAGGTTGGTTCTTTGGTCCTGAAAGAGATAAAGGAACAATCAGATTCGTTGATGTTCGTTATGCAACTGATATAACAGCGAATTCTCCATTTGAAGAATTCCAAACAGGACAACCTGGAATGTTGGCAAATAATTCGCCAACTGATGACATTACACAAACCGTTGATTATAGCTTAATTGAATTTGACGACGACTGGGAATATATCGGAACGATATCTGATACAGAACCTAGTTAAGAAGGAATAATATTATGAAAATTGGATTTACTTGTAGTAGCTTTGACTTACTTCATGCAGGACATGTTCAGATGCTAAGAGATGCAAAAGAGCAATGTGATTATTTAATTGTAGGATTACAAATGAACCCTGCAGCCGACCGACCAAAAGAAAAGAACCCTCCTATTCAAAGTATCGTTGAAAGATATACTCAATTAAAAGCAGTAAGCTATGTTGACGAAATCATTCCTTATTCAACCGAAAGAGATCTTGAAGATATATTAGAATTATATACAATTCATGTTCGTATCTTAGGTGAAGAATATAGAGATAAAGAATTTACAGGAAAAGATATTTGTCGTAAACGAGATGTTGAACTATTTTTCAATAAAAGAGATCATAGATTTAGTACATCAGGATTACGAAAGAATTGTGCTTGGACAAATAAGGACGGTGATTGGAAGATGACCGCCGAGGGATAAATAATACTATGAAAGATAAAGATGATAAAATAGCGCAGGCATTGAATATGAGATCTTTACAAGAAGCTGAAGATGAAAAGCAAGAAGCTTTGGATAGATTAAATCCAGAGAAACTGCCTGACATTCCAATGAATTCTTTTTCAACTAATGAAGAAGCTGAACTTGTAGAAAGTGTAGATTCTGTGAAGAATTTGCCGCAAGAAAGTGTAGTTCAACCACCTGCAGTTATAAGTAAAGAAGCAGAAGAAAATTTAAAAGATATTGAATTAGCAAAAGCTAACATCGAGAATATTATTAATCTTGGTGATGATGCTGTTAAAGAAATGACAGAGATTGCGAAACAATCAGAATCACCTCGAGCATTTGAAGTTGTATCTACATTAATGAAAACATTACTTGATGCAAACAAAGATTATGTTGAAATGTCAACAAAGAAAAGATATGCCAAAGAAGAAGAATCTCCATCCACTCAAGTTACGAATAATAATTTAATTGTTTCGACCGCAGATTTATTAAAAATGATAAAGGGTGATAACACGAATGGATAGAGGTTATCTAGGCAATTCATATCTTAAAAAGATTGGAGAGCAAATAGAATTTACTCCTGAAATGCTTAAAGAGTATATGAAGTGTGCTGAAGATCCAGTTTACTTTGCCGAGAATTATATCAAAATTGTACACGTTGACCACGGATTGATTCCAATGGAGATGTATGATTACCAAAAAGATATTACAAGAAAGATTACAGATTCAAGACGTGTTGCTGTATTAACATCAAGACAGGCAGGAAAGACTACAACAGCAGTAGCAGTTATATTACACTACATCTTGTTTAATGAATTTAAGACTGTTGCTATATTGGCAAACAAGGGAGACGCGGCAAGAGAGGTATTAGGAAGAGTACAGCTTGCTTATGAAGCATTACCTAAGTGGATGCAGCAAGGTATTGAAGAATGGAATAAAGGTAACATAACATTAGAGAACGGTTGTAAGATTTATGCAGGAACAACAACAAGTTCAGCAATTCGTGGTAAATCTATTTCATTCCTATATCTTGATGAGGTTGCGTTTATTGAAGGCTTCGATGAATTCTTTGCTTCTGTATATCCAACAATTTCATCAGGTAAAAGTACAAAATTATTAATGACTTCAACACCTAATGGATTAAACCATTTTTGGAAAACTTGTAAAGGTGCTAAAGAAGGAACAAATGGATATGAGTTTGTTGAAGTAATGTGGTATGATGTTCCTGGCAGAGATGAAAATTGGAGAGATGAAACTCTCGAAGCTTTAGATTTTGACCAAGAAAAATTTGAGCAGGAATATTGTTGTCAGTTCTTAGGTAGTTCAGGTACTCTTATTAGTGGTGCCAAACTAAAAGAACTTGCACCATCCAAACCAATTACTGAAAGTGAAGGTATTGCTCAATATGAAGCAGTAATCCCAGAACGTTCGTATGTTATGATAGTTGATGTATCAAGAGGTAAAGGTCTTGATTATTCGGCGTTCACTATAATTGATACAACAGAAATGCCATACAAGCAAGTATGTGTCTTTAAGGATAATACCATAAGTCCAGTAGACTTTGCTTCTGTTATATATAGAATAGGGCTGATGTACAATGAGAGTGCAGTTTTAATTGAAATTAACGATATTGGTGAACAAGTTGCAGATATACTCTTTATGGATTACGGCTATGAAAATCTTCTCTTTACTGAAAACCACGGGAGAGCCGGGAAGCAAGTATCAAATTTTGGAGGGAAGAGAGCAGATCATGGAATACGAACAACAAGAAGTGTAAAATCAAAAGGTTGTTCTATATTGAAACTATTAATTGAACAAAATCAGTTAATAATACAGGATTATAACACAATACAGGAGTTATCACGTTTTAGTAAAAAAGGTAATTCTTATGAAGCTGAATCTGGTTGGAACGATGATCTCGTAATGACCTTAGTACTGTTTGCATGGTTATCTGACCAACGGTTCTTTAGAGAACTTACAGATATTAATACCTTAGCAGCGTTGAAAGAAAAAACAGAACAACAGCTTGATGAAGAATTATTACCTTTCGGGTTTATAGATACAGGAGATCCTACACCAGACGAGCAGGGATGGATTGAATATAGACCAGAAAGAACATTTGAGATATAAATTTCAATTATTATAAATAAAACTGTGATAACTATAAAATAGTAAATAGATTTAAAAATAGATAATATTAAAGGAGAATAATATGGCTTTTTCCGTAAGTCC
>Ga0208150_1000097_pt1 | contig 33440 bp, 48 predicted proteins | sample DEB08_DNA_8_FD_184534 | JGI IMG/M metagenome (GOLD analysis project Ga0208150, IMG submission 184534) | Aqueous microbial communities from the Delaware River and Bay under freshwater to marine salinity gradient to study organic matter... | ecosystem: Environmental > Aquatic > Marine > Coastal ...
AATCATTTACCCAAATATTTAAATCAGGATACTTCTTTGTGAGATAAAGAGCAACACTACCACCACCAAGAAAAGGTTCACGATATTCTTTATAATTACTAAGATCAGGAATAAACTGGTCAAGTTTCGTGCAAGCACGACTCTTACCGCCGGGATATCTTAGACAAGTTTTAAGAGACTTCTGCGTATAAGTCATTCAATTTCTCCATAATCATTTGATACTTTTCTTTGCGTCTATTGCCAAGATGAGGTTTCATCAACTCGGTCCATCTTTTTGCTGCTTCACCTTGAAGACTTATACAATAGGTTGGTTTTTGACCTGCTGCTTTATGAACTGGACCACCGTCAGTGTAGGTTATTTTCCTACCATCCATTATAGCACCAACACGCTCCATAACATCTTTGTCTGTCATAGACATGCACATAGAGAGATAATCTTTTTCAATATAAGTTTTTCCATTAGCAAAAGTTCTTGTTCTTCCTTTTTTATAGGACCAAGATCCCTCACCTTCCCATATACCAGTAACCCAAGCAAGTTCAGTTTCTGTTGGTTCTCTATGTTCGTAAATAGTGCCTTTAGCCATAACTCATAAACTACTCCACTTCTATTTAGTAGTGGAGTTATTTTCATAATCAGGTTTATTATATTTCAAAAATTCACGGAAAGTCATTTTCATTTCCTTTTGAGTCATACCACAATGCTCTGCTGCTTTTGGAAGATTCATGCTTGCTCGAAACAAAGCATTATTTGCTTCCTCAACATTCTGTGGTGTGGTCTTATTTTTCATATCAAAGGATAAGTTTCTTTGTATCTGGGGTTGTAAGTGCAGAAGGATTAACCATACGCTCAAACTGCTTAGCAATTTCTTCGGCAGGTTCTGTGATATACATTACAAACTGCTTTGCAAGTTTAATACCCTCACTATTTTTATCTTCAAGAGGACACCAAGGAACAAACCCCACTGTTCCATTTGCATTAGGGATTGGACTGATACCTTTATGAATCAGATAATGATCATCACCATCTTCAATCAGGTTACATACAACTTCTTCACCAGAAGTAATCTTAATAAGTTTAATGTTTAATTCCATAATTAGTCTTCACTATCAACAGATATTATATCACATACTGGGACTTCATGCATACCCCCAATCAAATACCAATGCATGATTTGACCATGGTATTCTGGATGAGCAAGATAGTCCGTAGTATATTTGCGTTCTCCCAGATACATAATCTCATTATCCGGGAATAAGTTTTCTCTCATCATTGCTTGGAGTTGCATATGCTGCAACTGAACTTTATCCGGGACTTTCATTAGCGAAACGTACATTCAACCATAATTTCAGTCAACGCTGCCAGAAGATTAATTTCTTGGTCGGCAACAAATGCAATTTGGTACTGATACTTAGCAATAATAAGGACAGCAGCAGCAAGAGAAGGACCGTCCACGGCCGAAGGAAGAGCATCGTAAGTACGACGCAATAATAAACTAGGATCATTGTCCAAATTATTAGTGACCCATTTACGAACTGACGGGTAATCTTTCTCTTTGAGACTTTTGATAAGTTCATTTACCGATACGTCGCTGAAAGACGCGAGAATTGCCGAATCAATCTTACCACCCACGGAGTATCTTTGGCATTCGTTGAGAACACGTCGCCAATCTGGGAAGTGTTTGTTGATAAGTTGGACGAGAACTTTTTGATCGTACTCAACGCCCTCTGCCTTAAGAATAGTCCCGAGACGCTGGAAGAACTTTGCTGCAATTGCAGGTTTGTCTTTGGATTTAATTCCGAATTCGACCACCGCACATCGGGAGTGGAGAGGTTCAATGATTTTGTTTTTGTAGTTGCAGGTGAAGATGAATCGGCAGTTGTTATAAAATGCCTCAATATTCGCCCGTAAGAGGAGTTGTACGTCGTGGGTTGTGTTGTCAGCTTCGTCAATAATGATGACTTTGTGCTTCGCGTCAGCAGAAAGAGAGACGGTCGAAGCAAAGTTCTTTGCTTGGTTCCGTACAGTGTCCAAAAATCGTCCTTCATCAGATCCATTAATGATAATGTAGTCGCAGTTAAGTTCTTCACATAGTGCTCTGGCAATTGTAGTTTTACCCACACCAGATGTTCCACACAGAAGTAGATTGGGGATTTCTCCCTTTGACAGCATATCAGTAAATGTTTTCTTAATGCTGTCGGGAAGAATACAATCTTCAACTGTCTTTGGGCGGTATTTCTCCACCAACAAAAATTCGTCGCGCATGGTCACTCCAAAGGTCTCACAAATTCATTAGTAATAATGCTTTCAGCATTAAACATCATCTCCATATATTTTACACCTCTTTTAGGTTTAGTATGATCTCCACATGTAAAAATATCACATACTGCCATACCAGTCTCTGGCCAGGTATGAATGCTGATATGAGATTCAGCAAGCATAGCAACACAAGTTACACCTTGAGGATCAAACTTGTGCGAATGTAGTGCAAGCAAAGTTGACTTACACTTTTTAGATGTTGCATAAACTACATCCCTAATAAACGTTTCATCATTAAGGAGGTCTTTTGTGCAACCCTTCAGAGTAAAAAGAATATGTTTCATTAGACCCACTCTGGTTTACGATGAGGAAGTTTGAGATAATTGTCCTTCACCCATGGTTTAGATGCAATGTACATTTTGTATTTGTCGTAAATATCAATACTCGTATCATACTTGAACTCATCAGGTCCAGCAAAGACAAACGGTTTAGGACCCTTCCCAGAGCGTCCTGTGGGGAGAATCTCACGGGCAGCACACAGGGTTAGAAAACAACTATGAACCTTGCCGTAGCGGGCAGCATACTCCTCACACAGAGCAAACCCGTGAGCAAGCAACCAGTTCCAGTTCATCACGAAATCGTTTGCCCAGATGGTGCAGGGGTGATTGCGAAAGGCACCCTTCTCAGTAGCATAGGGAGTCCCGTCTGCTTTAGGAAGAATGCCAAAACCATGACCCCATTTGTCAGAGCATACGATAGCAAGCATCTGACAAGTCTCTAAGGGCATCTTGACGATGTGTCTGTCAGGTAGAACCCTTGCGGATTTCCAAGGACTGGGATCAGTAACAAAAATATTGATGGGAGGATCCTCAACTCAACTTTGAATAGTATTCTACTAGCATTTTTAGGTCTTCAACAGACCCGGATGTTCATTGCGAAAAAACTGCATCAAGTATTGCACACCCCAGTCTAGTGTGCCCTTGGGGAAAACGTCAACGTTTTCCTCCAAAATTTGTTTTGCTTTTACAATTCTCTTTAGTCCACATACCTGTGCAGTAGCTTCAGAGATTCTCATAAACTCAGCAAAATCATCATCATTACCTTGCTTTACACCACTGATATACAACTCTCTTGCTTGTCGCATGAGTTCTTCAGTTTCTGATGAAAAGGTAATAGTCTCTTCCTTAAGAGGTATTGTCATGTTCTTAATACATGACATACTAAACTTCATGGTCTTCCTGGTATCTTCGATAGACAATGCATAATTTTGATTCCCACGATATGCGTGTTGGATAACTCCATTGGTGCATTCCATAACACGAAGGATAGCAATCTTATCTAATTCAGATTCAGGAAGACTGCTATATTTTTCTTTCCAATCAGTCATGATCAACCAAACTTTGAATCTGGTTCGAGAGCGATGAAATACTTCAGACTCCGATCTTTGCTTGTGAACTCGGAGAGGAGTTTCTTGGAGATAGAAACCTCATAAGTTCCTGGAAGAATCTTGATGTTCTCAACCTTGAAGTTGAAACTAAACTCACTATCAGTTTCACCAACTACGATTGAAAAGTCATTGGAAGTATCATTCTTCTTATCACGAACAACCAGTTTAACAACACCTGCATCACCATCAACAGACAAATCAGGGAGTTGATAAACTGCTGCTGCTTTCAACAGACGATCAAGTTGTTGAGTCTTCAGTTCAAAACTAACATCGATGCTAGGAAGACTGATCTCCTTTTCTGGTGGAACAATGATGACATTAGGGTCAGAGAAGAAGTAATTAGAACGCATCTTTCCTTCACTGATACGCACATAACTTTCATTGGTGAAGTCAAGTTCTGGGTCTTGGTGCAGACTCAATCCATTCAAAAACTGATTGAGATCATAAATGCCGAAGTCCTTCGGGAAGTCCTCATCAACCGTTGCCTCTGCAAGAATGTTTTTCATAACAGAAATAGTTCTGAGATTACTTCCTTTCTTGAAGAGGATTGATTGGTTGATTGTGGAAAAGTTTTTGAGCAGTGAGACAGTTTTATCAGAAAGTTTCATATCCGTTTTTGTTAGCATTATGTAGACCTGAGAAGTGATAAAGAAGGATACAATAGTGGATTGCCTTTAGAATGTCAAGTTTAGATTTGCCATTCTTCTTTCCAAAACGGGAAAGATACTTGATTGCATTTGAGCGACAAAAAGGTTCTGCATCGCCAATACCTTCAATCAAATCGAGAGTTTGAGTCTTAGATTCTTGAGACGTGTAGTGTGATTTATAAGTTCCAGAAAGATAGTCGCGAATTTCTTTAAGAGTTAGATCCTCTCCATACTTCCAAAAACCATTTTTATCTGTAGACTCAAGATTCAAATTAATTGTATCTGCAATATTAGGACTGGTGATATTTTCTTTTAGGGATCCTTTAAAAGTTAGATTTAGAGGAGTGTATTCATATCCATACTCTGGGTTGTTTTCTTTATCAAATGGACTTTCTTTGTTTAAATCATTTCGATGAAAGTCGTAGTAATGTTTTGAGTGTTCAGTCATAACAAAAAAATGGGGAGACATCATATACCTCCCCTGAATTATATCATACAGATTGTTCGGTTGCAACTTCTTCAGAAGGCATCTCAAAATCTACATCAATTTTATCGTAGAGTTCAAGGAATGCCTGTTTAGTTTCATCATCAAAACGATTGATGCAAACTTGAAGTGCCTTTGCCTTATCCTTAAAGATACTATAGGCACGGATAATGTGTACTAGGCGGCGAGTGCTGATAATTTCATCAATACCACCATCATAAAACGTTTTACGGATCACGTCTGACCAATCAACCAGACGCTTACAGAAATCACGATCATTTACATCAAGATCAAGAGCAATACCCTCAAGAATCTTCTGCTCGATTGCTGGACTGGGATACTGCTGCTCAAAGGTTACCGGGAATCTTTCCAAGAATGCTTCGTTAAGGACATTAGTTCCAACGAACCTTCCGTCCTCGGATCCTTTACCCTTGGTATTTGCAGTTGCAAAGATATTGAAACCAGCAGCAGGTTTTACCCACTTACCAATCTTCTTCAGGAATACACCCTTGCCTTCTAGAATGGATTGAAGACAGAGGATCTTGTTGGAAGCAAGATCGAGTTCGTCCAGAAGGAGAATTGCTCCTCGCTCAAGGGCTTCGATAACGGGACCATTATGCCATGCAGTGTTCCCATCAACAAGCCTAAAACCACCCACAAGGTCATCTTCATCAGTTTCAATTGTAATGTTTACTCGGATAAGTTCCCGTCCCAATACCGCACACGCTTGCTCAATCGAGAACGTTTTGCCGTTTCCAGAGAGTCCAGTAATGAACGTCGGATAGAATAGACCGGACTTAATAATTTTTTTAATATCTGTGAAATTACCAAACTGGACGAAGGTATCATCTTTCTCTGGAATAAGGTTTTGTTCTTCTCGTGCAGTAACAGCAACAGAAGGTGCCGCAGAAGGAGCGTTGAAGGTTTCTTCCAATTTTTCTTGAGCAGTCAGATTCCATTTGCCACGACCTTCCTTATAGTCGTCAAGTTTTTTAGTCACAGTCTGATAACTAGACCCATTCATTGCACACCATCCACGAATGTCGGCAGAAGTAACGTCAGTTCCGTAAAGTGCTTGGAGTGAAGTAACAATGTAGTCTTTGGAGAGCGACATGGGTTTGTTTGTTTGCTTAACGAAGTTAGTATAACAGCAAAAAGGGGGGTCTGGACCCCCCTGTGGACAGTTACTGATCTGTCCCTTCTTGTTTTGCGTTTTTCCTTTTGCAAGATGCTCTTGCATATGCTCTGGTCATACTGCTCACATGACTGCATGGTCTGCCAGTCCTATGACAGTATGGACATTCTGCACCTGGTGGATCGTTTGGATAGAAATGAACTTTCTTCGACATAATCACCTCCCAGTCTTCAGTTTTAATTGGTTATGAAATGATAGATACAAACTCAGAGAGTACCTTCTTATTTAGTTTCTTAGCGGAAAGAGACTTTGCAAAGGCACGTTTAATCTGAGTTTTAGATGCATCCTCTTCAACTTCAAACTCAGATTCATTCGAAAGAGAGTTTGAAGAGAGACCAAAATAAACATTGTAACCAGAATTACGAATCATTACACTACGATTCTTCTTCCACTGCTTTTTAAGTTCTTCAATAACAGACACAGTTTTAGTATAGGTAGTAATAAAGTTTGAGGATTCTCTGTTCTCCATGACGCGAATTCCAATGAAGTTCACATCAACAAGTCTGTCCTGAATATTTCTCAGGAGAGCATTTGTAATAGAAGCAAACCCCATATCATCAGGCATCTTGTAAGTAGTTCCAAGAACTCGATCTCGAATGAAACACTTCCCATATTTGATGGAAGAATATCCAAGGACGGATTCATATACATTGGTGCTGTAATTCCTTCGCTCAACTGATTTGCGACAAGTCATCCAACCAGCCTCTCCATCAGTAAGAGTGATGCATTGAACCTTTTGAAGGTTATTGTCTTTCTTGAACTTAGGAATAATTTCAAACATAGAGATGATGCTCTCGTTCAAAGGAGTTCCAGAAAGACTCAAACGAGAAGGGACGCTATAAAAAACACTCCACTCATTCCGATATGCAGCAGCAATTCTCCAGATATTCTTCATCTGAGTATCGAGTTCTTTTGCTTTTGTCTTGTGAGTGAGTAAATTCATCAGACGAAACTCTTCAGAGATATGAAAAACTCCATGACGTTCTTCGTATGTTGGTTCAGGAATGACCCGTGCACCATTCTCCATACGCTCAAACTCAAACCATTCATTGGTAAAAGCATAAACATCAAAAGGAATATTTGCTTTCTTACAAAACCAAATCAAATTGAACAATTGCTTGCAAGTATCCATCAGAAATTTATGCATTGAACCAGACCAATCCAGGATAAAGATTAGACCATGATTCTTACCATCAGGAATCACAGATACTTTCTTGAAGAGATCCTCATTGTATTTGTAAGTATGAAGTTTGGTGCAATCAAGAACACCAGTCCTAGCAGTGGTAGCACGGGCATATGAATCTGCTGCTTTCTTACATTCAAACTCTTTAAGCAAATAGTTTACTTCTTTCTGAGCAGACTTCTTAAAGTTAAAATACTCAGCATCAACCTGTGCAAAGGGAGCAAGATCTCCATCTTGGCGATTAAAGTATTCAGTAATGTAATCCTGAACCTCGGAGTTTGTTGCAATAATTCTATCGCAATTAACTTTTGGAACCTCAATATAAGTTTGCTCACCCTGAGAATAATCATTCAGATCTCCCAGATTATCAGAAAGATTAGAGTTAGTAGTAACCTCTGGGTCATTACTTGGAGAAGTATTTTCCCGATTGTTTGATTGATTGGATGGAGTTTGGTTATCCCCACTCTGTGGTGATTGTTCTTCATTGCTTTGAGAGGAACCATCCTCCGAAGTATCTGGAGATTGATTACCGGTGTTGCTCTGTTGACCAGTCACTTCAGAGTTATTCTGACTCTCAACCTTTTCCTTAGTCTCTTCAGATTTTTTGCAATACTTGTAAAGATTTTCAGCCGCATACAATGCCTCATCAAACGTCTCAGCATCAGCAATTTGTTTGATAATATCTTTCTCTTCCTCATTCTTGATAGGAATATTCACATAGTTACCAACCTTGAACCACAGATTCACTCGGTCAGCAAGGTTGAAAGAACTCAAATCTTCTTCAGCAATACCGAAAAAATCTGAGTCATTCATCTCACTATATCCCTTATAAAAAGTCTTTGAAAGACCGGGATATTTACGCTTCATAAGTTTTTCAATACGAGCATCCTCAGTCACATTCACAAACTGCTGAGGCACATCCACCTTGCTCCTCCAGTCCTCATTAGGAGTGAACAGGGCATGACCAACCTCATGACCCACCAGAAGGTCATAGACGACGCTAGAGGCACGATTCCAGAGAGGAAGGGTGAGAACCCTACGCTCAACATCAAAGGATGCTGTATCGACAGCACGATTCTCAATGATCAGATCTTCAGTCGCAAGGAGTTTGGCCAGTTGACCCTTGATCTCTGTGTTGACGGACATTGGTGTTGCTGCGTATGTGAGTATAATACAAGAAAACCCCCGCTTACACGGAGGTCATAGGACACTTTCTAAACTGGCACTAGGCAACCAGATTGTTATCGTAGAAGTATTGGACACGCACTTTACGAACAAAAGAAAGAAGTTCATATTCTTCCCTATTCTCATTAGAGATAGGAACATTATTCTTTTTAATCGCAAGAATTCTACGAAGTGATTGGTTTCCTACAATCCCAGACTCTGCAACCAGTTGCAACCTTTTCATACGGAGTTCATCACGCTTTTCTTTAAGGTGATCGATATCAGTAAATCCGAGTCTTTTCATTTCAAGATAAACTTGATTGATTTCCCTTTCGAGTTCAGCTACTTTCATGGACCTTTGCGTTTACCAAACCAGCATAGCACATGTAGTTCCGCTGTCAAGACCTTGAGATGCTGCTGAACCCCTTTACCTTTTCAAACTTAATGACCGATTCAAACTTATCTGATATTTCTCCTTTGTGAGAGATAACAAAAATATTTGCATCCTTAATTACAAAACGAATAATCTTTAAGAAATCGTCCGTTCCAACACTATCAAGTGATGAATCAAAGACTTCATCAAAGATCATAATATTTGTGTTTACAGAGTTTTTTATTTTTGCAACTTCTCTCCAAGTGAAGAGAAGTGCTAAATCGATTCTTTGTTTTTCACCTTCGGAAAATGATGAGTAAGAAAAGTCTTCGTGAATGGGAGATTGAACTACTTCATTAAACTCTTCATCGAGTTGTAGATTGATGTAGAAGTCCATCATCTGAAGATACTTATTAACAGACTGATTAATAAGTGGGAGATATTTTTTGATGATGTTGGACTTTACGCCACTGTCTTTTAGAAGTGAATATGTGTAATCAAAGTATTCAATCTCTTCTCTTTTTTCGGATAATGCAGTAAAAGTTTTATTCAGTTGTTCTTTAAAGAGTTCTAACTTTTCATGCTCAGAACCTCGGTTTGCAAGTCTACCGGTAATTCCTTGAATTTCCGATTCCAAATCTCTGGATTGTTTGTTGAGTCCAGAAATTTGAACATTGTTTTGAGAAATGTCATTCGTTAGTTTAGTGACCTCTTTTGAAAGATTAAGGAATTGGAGTTCTCTAGTCTCTTCCTCTTCTATTTTGGACTGCAATTCGCATAGACCTTTGTCTATTTCTTTTAAAGAACTGTCAAGAACTCCTAATCTATTTAACCTAAACTTATCCTCAATAGATTGTGTGCAGGTAGGGCAAACCGAATTCTTGTTAAAAAAGTTACTTTCTTTTCCGAGACTCTCCTTTTTCTGTTCGATTTTACTCCAAAGATTTGTGAGTTTCCTAACCTTTGCAGATGAATCAATAAAGACTTCCAGTTCCTTTTGTTTCTTTGCTACAAGGGCATTTGTGCGTTTTGATTGATCCTCAAGTGCAAGGATTTCATTTTCAATCTTTTCAATTCTATTTCTTCTCTGGTCAATATCAAACTGACTACTATCTTCAATTTGCTTGATAAAGTTTTCTTGCATAGAAACTTTATCTTTGAAGGAATCTTTCTTGAGTTCCAGTGTGCGAATCTCGTCTCTAAAGGAACGAATCCTTTCCTTTATCAGAGAGTTCATTGAGGAAAAGATTTTAATATCCAAAAGATCTTCGATAACTTCTCTCCGATGTGATGCGGAGAGTTGCATGAAAGGAATGAAAGTGCTACTACCAAGGATTACAATCTGCGTGAAAGACTTATAATTCATCTTAAGAACAGACTGCTCAAACCATTTCTGTTGATCATTTGCTGAAGCATGTTGATCTAAAGACTTTCCGTTCTTATAAATTTCAAAGATATTTGGTTTGATTCCACGAACAATCTTCCACTTGTTATTACTAATATTAAACTCAACCTCTACAAGACAATCCTTTTCATTAACAGTATTGAGTAGTTGAGGTTTATTAATTTTACGATATGGTTTTCCAAACAAGGAAAAAGTAAGAGCATCTAAAAGCGTACTCTTTCCAGCCCCATTAGTTCCAATGACTAGTGTTGTTGGAGAATTCGTAAGGTCAATCTCAGTAAACTGATTACCAGTAGAAAGAAAATTCTTCCATCTAATTTTTTCAAATGAAATCATGTTCTGAATATTTTGGTGGGATTACAATGTCGTCTGGAGTAATAATAGTATATTCGTGTTCGTTTATTTCGCATACATGATAGATAAGATCTTCTTCAACTTCCATCACATTCATCTCTGGATATCCGTCTTCTTCCATCAGCATAGCATATCTAGAAGCATCATCTTCTTCCTCAAAGATATAGAGAATTTTTTCTCCCTCTTCGTTTGAAACGGAGTATGCTCCTAGTTCTTCTTCTTTACCATTAACTGTGAGAATATACATATTAGACTACTTCACATGCTTCTTGGTATATAGAAGAAATTATACCCTGAACTCTAGATTTGTCCAGTTCAATATCAGATTCCTTGACGTATCGATTCAGAATTGAAAGTGTGTCTTCCGACTCATATGCGTTAAATGATTTATCGTCATACCAGCCGGTGAAATCATGATTCTCTACAACCTTTAAGTCGGCAACCCCAGATGAATAAAGTTTATCAATGAACCTTTCATATAACTTGTTGTCTGTTTTCTTGCGAACAATAACTTTTACAATTTTATTTTGATATTGTGTTGTATCAAATAATTTATAGTTCGTATCTTCGTAGTAAATCTTATAGAATAACTTGTATGGATTGTTTACATGAACATGCTCAAGAGTTTTTGTATCAAAAATAGTAAATCCTCTTGTATCGTTCACATCATTCCAAAACATCTCATAAGTATTTCCCAGATAAAAAATCTTTCCGTCATCTGAACGAGTGTGATAGTGTCCTGAGAAGACTTTTTCAAACTTTTTGAATGAATCGGTTTCCATTCCATCTTCCATCACATGACCACGATGAGCAGCAAATCCATTAAGTTCTAGATGACCCAGAGCAACTTTTGATTCTGTCTTCTTAATCTTTGATATTGTTTTATCAAAATTCTCTACATTGATCCAAGGCAATAAAAGAAATGGATCACCATCAAGTTTAATTTCCTGACAATCTGTATAGACCTTGATATTATTATATCCAGATAAAAGAAGTCCTGGAGAATTTACAGAGTTAGTATTCTTATAATAGGCGTCATGATTTCCAGTTATAAGATGTACATCATATTTTGACATTGGGTCAAGAACAACTCTCTTTGTCCACTCAAGACTTTGATAATCAATTGACTTACGACTGTCGAATGCATCACCCATATGAATGATTGTAGTGATTCCTGCTTCCTCTAACTTTGGAAAAAACACATCACGATAAAATAATTCAAAATAATCTTGAAATAATTTTGATCCTCTTCTGGCACCCCAGTGTGTGTCTGTCAAAATAGCAATACGCATCAGTTTCTGAGTTTTGCAGTTATGGATTCCTTAATCGAATTATACTCGGATGTTGTCTGTCCGTCAATGTCCCCATCCTCAGAGAACACAACTTCATATCCACCCTTCTCAATAATTCTTGCTTTGATTTCCATCTGCTTCTTCTCCTTCTGAATACGTCTCAGAAAGGCGTAGTTAATAATCTGAGTAAAGTATGCAAATGGATTCTGAGACTTTTCTGGATTGAAGTTATGAATGTATTGGACACAGTTCTCAATACCATCAGAGATCATGTCCTCTTTGAACATATAGTTTACAAAGTTTGGTTTGAATGATAAATGATTTGCAATCTTTAAGAAGCATTCTCCAATGTATCTTGGTATGGGTGGTTTTCCTTCCCATCTCTTTGCTCTCTCTGTATTCGGTAGAAGAGTTAAATCTTCATTGAATTCTTTCATATAAGAGATTTCAACATTAGTTCTATATTCAATCAAAGCATCAAGAAACTCTTTGTTGTTTACGTAATGTTCCGATCTCTTTCTCTTTGGCATTTTACTAATAAACATATGATTTTCCAATCTATCTAGATATTATACCATTTGTTTTTCTAATCTACAAGGCTTGACGACTATCTCATATATCAGTAGAATACCTTTGTTAGGGTTGATAAGGGAGGTCTAGCTTTTCTTAAAGATCTTCTCTAAGATTTCTTTTGCTTCAGTAACGCTTGAGATATATCCCATTTTTCTATCAATCTTTGGTTCTTTACTTGCTTTCATTTTATTGAATTGTCTTACAAAGTTTTGATACAGTAATATGATTTCAGTATCAGTTGATTCACTCATAGTCATAACACAATCAATATCAATTACGAACATATCATCTGTTGTTGTTTTTAACCATGGTTCTAATTTATAACCAACAACACTTCCATTTCTCTCTACACCCTCAATGGTAACAGGATGATCAAGTATTAACATTGTTCTTGAATCTTCTTCTGATGCAGCAACCTTTGCAAAGATTTCTTCACCGGACTTTAGTTTTATGGTCGAATAGAAGTCTTCTTCAATCATGTCTTTAAGTTAATTGATAGGATATCATAATTAAATTTCTCCTCGTTGTATATTTTAACTCTTTCAATAAAGTGGTTTAATGTATAATTTTTTCTTGAATTTTTTGTGCAATCGTCAGCAATATCATAGAGCATTGCTTTTACTTTGTTTTTTCCTTTTCTAAGAACTCGTCCAATGCTCTGAAGATTTCTGACTCTGGATTTGCTAGGTGAGGCGAAGATAACATTATGGAGGTTTTTAATATTGATACCAGTAGAAAAAGTTCCATAAGAGGCAACAATAATAGCGTTGTCTTCTCTTTCAGTTATCTCTCTTACCAATTCTCGTTCTTGTGCACTCACCCCACCATGGACAAAGAATACTTTTCTTTGTTCTCCAACAATACTATTTAGTGTTTCATAAAGTATCTGACCATGAGTTGCAACTCGACTAAAAAGAATCAAAGTATTACCATCCAAATCTTTTGCTAAGTTTGTAATGAAAGAGTTTCTTCTTTCATGTGATATCAGATATTGAATCTCATCTTCATATGTTTCAAACTTGTTTGGGGAATGTTTTAGAATCAAACAAGTGATATCTAATTTAGATACATGACCCTTCTCCATAAGTTCAGCAGTTCTTGTAATCTTGTATGCTGGACCAAAGAGACCCTCTAAGACCCATTTATGCGTCTGTGACCCGTCTAAAGTACCTGTGAACCCAAACCTATACTTTGCATGGTGTAGGTTGGTCATAATGGAGACTAGAGACTTACTCTTGAAGAGGTGTGCTTCATCTCCAATCACCACATTAAATTTTTCAAACCATTTTCTTTCTAACTTGTATATTGATTGCCAAGTTGTTATAGTAACTGGTAGATCACTCTCTCTTTCTTTTCCAGAATAAATCTTGTGACAATATGAATCAACATCCCAACCATAATCTTGAAAGTCTTTATACATCTGTTCTACAAGAGATGTCGTCGGAACAACTATCAGGATATTTTGTTTCTTCGCTGTATAGTACCTTACAAGCGAATAGATCATCAGAGATTTTCCTGATGCAGTCGGAGATATTAATAATCTTCTGTTATGTCTTAACGCATCGTATACACCCTCAACCTGATAGTCTCTGGGGGAATACTTGCAAATAGATTTCATATAGTCTTTTACACCTTCACGAGAAATCATCTCGTTCACTTCAAAGGGAAGACCATAATATTTGTTATCTACAAACTCGTAGGTGTATCCTCTATTCTCACAAAAACTTATGAGTTTATCTAGCAGTCCAACATAGATTTGTTTTGTACTAGCGTTATATAAATGTATCTCTCCGTTCCAATACCTGCTTCTATATTGAGGCATGAACTTTGCACTCTCTACCTCAAACTTAAAATGATCTCTGAGTTCATAATCAACATGAGGTTCTGCTTTGACTTTAAGATAAACCTCATTTGATTTCGTAATGATTAAATCAGACATTCACATGATTCATATGCTATGGGTATTTATTACCCCAGTCCAGCAATGAATCTATTGAATTCTATAGCGTTTTTAATCTGATAATTTCTTTGATGTATCTGCTTAAGGATGTCTTCCAAGTATGATAACATCGTATCGTAATAATCAATCTTGAGAGAAGATGATGAAAGTTTTTCGTCCGCATCAAGATACTTTGTCATCGTATCTTTATCGCGAATCTTTTTTGGAAATGGATTCTGAACATAAACATCTGGATCTGATTTTCCAGAATAATATTCATATCTTTCGTGGCGAATATTTTTTCTCTGCTGTTCTGCTTTCTTTCTTAACAGAATAAGATTGTTATAGATGTCATAATATTTTGCATGAAGAGAAGGAATCTTTAAAGACTCTGTATGTAAATTGTCAGGATCTATGACCGCATCCTTCTCCCACATCTCTTGAATTTTTTCAAGATTAAAATTCATAATTTATTATTTCTCAAATCATAGATGTCGTATATAGTATACTTGAAATTAACTTCACATGTAAAGTATTCATAATCTCCAACAGTTGCATCCATCTGCAATGCACCAAGAGAATATGGAAAAATATTTTGAAACCTGACTTGAAATTGTGGAAGACTCTTGCTATTCAACACAATCATGGTTGCATCGGAATACAAGTTTTTTTGATCAGTAAATCCAGTATAGTCTTCTCCATCTTTTTGATAATTATAAATCTCAGAAAGACTTTCTGGATAGGAAATTCCACGAATCCAACGCTGGATTTCCATATAATTTTTTAATTCTTCATCAACCAAAAAGTTCAGACTCAAATCCTCAAATGCAGGCTTATCTCCTGGAATTGGAATATTTTTCAAATACGTTGGTTGCTCAGCAAAACCAACAGAAAACCCTGGTATGTTAACTTTGTTTCCCGTAAAGGAAACATATGGTGCTCTATTGATTGTAAACTCAAAACCAACGCCAGCAAGATAGTTTCTATTCTCCAACTGATCTGTATTAACACTTCTTACTGGCGATTGTCTTTTTCTAGTTGACATTTTTTGAACTATTTAGAATAAAAAAGGAGGGATCTCTCCCTCCTTATAATTATCACTTAAGTGATTCTACAGCAGCAAGTGCCTTTTCACGTAGTCCTTCAGGAAGAGGAACATAACCAAGACCATCAGCCTTTTGCTGTTGGGTAGGAGTCAACGCATAACGGAGGACTTCCTTCACATCTTCATTCTTCTCATACTCAGGATATGCAAGAATCCAGGTCAGAGAAACAATAGGATATACATTTGCACCAGCAGGGTTTGCATCAGCACCACGGAGTTGATCATCAAGAACAATCTCACCAAGACCAGCAGAAGCAGTCTCTGCAGATGCCTTCACAAAGTTACCTGAACGGTTTTGAAGAGCAGGTTGTTGGAGTTTTCCATTCTTCACGAACCCATAGTTCACATAACCCAGAGCACCTTCTTGGTTTTGAATTGTTGCAGCAACACCAGAGTTACCCTTAGAACCAACACCTGTTGGCCACTTTACTGCTTTACCTGTACCAACAGTGTCTCTCCACTCAGAGGAGAATGCTGAAAGGGAGTTAGTAAATCCTTTGGTGGTTCCAGAACCATCAGAACGATGAACAATAAGAATTGGCTTATCATCACAACCAAACTCAGACCAGTTATTTATTTTGCCCAGGAAGGCATCAGCCAGTTGAGTTTGAGTCATTCTTGCATCACAACCAGGATTGTTGTAGGCAGGAACAATAGCACCACCAGTCATGGGGATGTGAACCATACCTTCAGCAGGTTGCTTCTTATCACTTACAGCACCATCAGAGGCACCGAAGTCAACAGTCTTTGCCTTGAACTGACGGACACCAGCACCACTACCAACTGCTTGATAGTTGACTTGATTGCCAGTCTCCTGAGCAAAGGATTGAAACCATGCATTGTAAAGACCTGCAGGGAAGGTTGCACCTGCAGCATTTAGAGTGAAGGTTTCTACTTTCTCTGTGGAAGACCCACAGGCAACCATTAGAGGAGTGGCAGCAACAACTGCTACAATCGCTTTGAGTTTCATTTATCTAACATCAGAACTTATACTTTGCATAAAAAAGAGGGTCAAGATGACCCTCCAAATTTCATAACATTACTCTATCAGAAGCGGTAGGTTACACCAGCTTTGGTTCCATAACCGTTGTCAGCACCGTCGATACCAGTAGCGAAAGAAACTTCACCATAGATGTCAAGACGCTCGGTAGCAGCAAGAGAAGCGCCTGCCTTACCAGCGAAAACGGTTTCAGAAGCAGCACCGTCAGGAGAAACTACAGCAGGACCGCCTTGAACGTAATAACCAACTGCACCAGATTCGCCTTCGTAACCAACAGCGAACTCGGTAAAGGTTCCTTCATAGTCAGAACCAACAAAACCAGAGTTTGCTTCTACGTTAACATAAGGACCTGCAAAAGCAGCACCAGCGGACATGGACAGAGCAGCAGTTGCTGCGAATACAGATTTAATCATTTTAGATACCTCGTTATTTACTTGCGGAATGGTTACCCGCAGATGGAGGACCAGGTTCTTCTGGTCGCTATTTTTTATTATAACTCATAATGTAGTTGCGCGTCAAGTACGTTACCTAGTATTCGTTACAGAGTGTAACGCATAAGTATATATACGGGTTTTATTCTTCAACTACGACAGCATTTTTGAATCCACCATTCGCATTGGATACCTCTGTATTACCAATAATTCTTGTGGTAGGAGCAATAAGAGTATTAACTTCTGTCAAGGAAGAAAAGATTTTCCTTGCAGAAAAATCATCAGACCAATTTTGCCCTCCAATATAATATACATCCTTCCCAATAGCAACACTGGTTCTTTTTAAATGGTACATTTTATTGATTGTAGTTATTAGTATTTAATAAACCTTCCGCGTTTGGATACATTGATAGACCTACTTATACTGCTTACCATCACACCAGTATCTTCGGACGCCTCTGTCTGTGAGTTATAAACCTTACCTGTATGCGTATCCTTTACCTTAACTATTCTTGCTTGTCTGGTTGCTTCTTTGACGTGTTCGGGGCAGGGGCGACCAAGGGTTCCCCCGTCTCCTCCCAGTGTTGCATTGTATTCTGGTTTGATTTTATCTATCCAGAATACCTCCCTATCACCTCTCTGGTCTGTATCACACTCCTCCAGTATCTCCCAAGTAAAACCTTCCCTACCATACTTACGTAGGGCATTAGAGAATGGTAGGTTTGTATCTCTATTATTTGCATACCACCAATGAGTGTTTATTCTCTTATAAAGTTTATCGTATGTAGTTTGGCCGATATAACATTTACCATTTACATTATTAGTCGCCTTGTAAATATACGCCATTATTATAGGTTCTTAACACTTTTATTTATACATTATAACATAAAAAAAGAGGGGCATTTGCCCCCCCTTGAAAATCTTGTAAAAATGTGGTATAATACCACTTATTTTTACATAAGATTTTTGACCAGAACACGTCTGTAGTAGCGGTTAGCGTTGGTCTGGAGGCGACCATAACCTTGGTTAAGACCTTCAGCGAATGGGTTTGCGACCATGCCGTAGCGGGTCTTAAATCCAATCTTAGGCTGGAAGGAGTTCTCGCCAACTGCACGAACCATCTGAAGTGGAACGTATGGGCAATAGAACAGACCTGCGTCATAAGGTGAAGTACCCTTATAACCAACAACATAGTACTGGTTGCCATTGCCACCTACGTTAGCAGAATATGGGTCAATGTAAACTCTGTACTTACCGTTGAGTGTACCAGCAAAAGTGTTACCGGTGTCATCAACGTTCAGGTTAGCGTTGAGTGCAGGGGTGTAATCGAGTACACCAGCCATGGTCAGTGCGGACGCAACGTCAGCAGAGCACATGATGATGTTACCCTTTCCTCTACGAGTTCTTTGTGCGATTGCGTTAGCATCACGCTCGATTTGGAAGATAAGACCCTTGAACTTCTCAACAGACCAACGACCATTGGAGTCGATGTCCAGGTCAAACTGACCAGCAGTTGCGGTGTTGTCAACAGCACCTTGCTCAGCAACCTTGTAGATGGTTCTGATAACTTCGCGGTTGATTTCTGCGAGGATCTCAGTAGAAAGGATGTTAGCAAGTTCTGCTTCAGCATTCAGACCGTGAATTGCCTTCAGGTCTTGTGCCAGTTCCAAGGAGTACTCAGCCTTGAGTGCTCTTGACTTTGCAGTAACGGTGACTTTCTCGATCGAGAATGCCATCTCGTTGAATGCATCGCTACCAGTTCCGCCGAGGTTCTCAGCATCGCCAGTAACCATACCCTGACCAACGTTGTATGCTGTTTCGTCAGCAGTTGCGGTTGGGTTCAGGAGGGAAGGATTGCTACCTGTCTGTGAGGTAGTACCCATACCTACGCCACCACCAGTGAAACCTGCAGTCTCATCAAGACCTGCGTCCTGACCGGAGAATGCGGTATCTGCTTCGTTGAAGAATGCTTCGGTGCCGTCTTGTGCGCTGTAGCGGGAACGCATTGCGAAGATGAGTCCGGTAGGACCGTTCATTGGTTGAACGCCTGCCAGGTCATATGCCATCAGGTTAGGCATTGAACGTCTGATCAGGGAGATCAGAACGGGGTCGAAACCAGCGGTAGGACCATTGTTTTGTGCATCAGCACCACCAAAACCACCGGATGCACCAGCAGCGTTTGCGGCGTTGGTTGGGGTTGCTTCCATGAGGTTGCCCATGGAACCACTATCAAAGGCAGATTGCTCTTTGAGGAATCTTTCTTGGTTTTCGAGCAGGACAGCGGTTACTGATCTTCTGTGTGAATCTTTGATTTTATCAAGACCCTGATAGTCCAGAAGAGGTGCCCACTTCTCCTGCAGATGTTCGGAATGGAACATTTGCTTTCTCCTTAAATGTTTAGTTTGTTAATGTTAAATTCAGTTGTTTTTAGCAACAGATGAAAGTGCTTTCAGATATGACGCCATATCAGAAGAATATGTTTGTTCTTGTGGTACGGACTCAACACCTTCGGACAGTGTTTCAGTCTTTGCTAAAGTTGAAGTCGCTGTTCTAGATGTGAAGTATGACTCCTTAAGCGTCTTCAGTTTTTCACGATATGCAGTTTCACTTTCAAACTCAACACTTTCTGCAAGTGAAGCGAGCTTTTCTTTCTGCGTCTCTGCGAGACCTTCAGAAATCTGATCTAAGATGCTATCAGCAACCGACTCTGCGAGGCGCTTGTTGAGGGAGATATTCTTATGGATTTGCTCGTTGAGTTTTGTCTCCATTTCATCAAGTTTTTCTACCATACTGTGGAGTACATCATATTTCTCTTCAGGGATTGTTACATAATGTTCTTCAAAAAGACCCTTCATTCCTGAAAGGAATGATTCAGTCATCTCAGTTTTAATGCCATTTTCAATGGCAAGTTGGTTTTCAGAAACCCACTCTTCTGATACGTATTCCAGATAGGAATCAACTCTTTCAGTGAGTTCTGCTTTTGCTGCTTCAACTTCTTCTTGAAGTTTCTGAGAATATTGTGCTTCGAGTGCTTCTCTGATTTCAACTACTTTTGTCTTCAGAGCAGCTTCAAAGATTGTCTTTGCTTTCTCTTTGAATTCCTCGGAGAGTTCTTCACCACCAAGAAGAGCATTAACGTCTTCTTCAACGTCAACTTCGTCGCTGACTTCGAGTACTTCCTCGACAGTTTCTTCTTCGACTACTTCATCAGTAATTTCAGGAGACTCTTCGATAACTTCCTCTTCATCTGCCTCAACTTCTTCTTTCTTAGTTGCTGGCATTGGGTCAGCAGATTTTGCTCCCTTGTTTACAACATCCTTAACTTGCTTAAGGCTGCCGCCTGGTTCTTTCAACTTAGCGGAATTATCGTCAGACTTATAGTTCTCAGGGGTAGGACCTCCGAGATCTTCAACAGATGCTAGTTGAGAACCATCGTTTTGCAATTTTGGCATTGGATCACCAGACTTTGCACCAGCATTAACTGCGGTCTTTGACTGGACTCCCCTTGCCGTCTCCATTTCTTGTAAGTTGTCACCAGACATTTGAACTCTCCGATTTACCGTTTTTATACTATATTTATTTATAAATTAAAGATTTGCTAAAAAGTCATTGAATAGTTGAATCTTCTTCTCTTCCAGCATTTTTTGGTTTACTAATGTATCAATTTGCTTTTTCATATATGAAAGATGTTTTTCGCGAAGGATTCCTCCTTCCCAAACCCACTCTTTTCCTTCCATGATACCTTCAACGAAAGCATCAGGAGCAGATGGGTCAGCAACAATGTCAGCAGCAGTTGCTAACATAAAGTCATCAGAAACAATATTTACACCTTCTCTATTTTGTGTAAGTGAACCGATGCCCCTAGAAGAAACACCAAGCTTTACACCTTCAGATAAAAGTGATTCTGCGATCTTACCCATTGGAGTAGAAAGAATCTTTGCTTTTCCAATATAGTTTGAACCGCTTTCTCTCAAAGAAACAATTTTATGTGAAACTCTGTCTAGATTTACCGTTGGACCATCTGGGTGTCCAAGTTCTCCAAGTGCTCTTCCTGAATTAACATAACTTTCATTATATCTTCCCACCTCTCGACGAAGAGTCTCCATAGGATACATCCGACCATTGCGGTTCTTGATGTTTCCCTGAAGGAATACACCTTCAATGTAAAGTGACTTCTTGCCGTTTTTACCTTCGGTAATAAACACTTTTACGTCTTCGATCTCTTCTCGGATTAGTTTCATTTGATTAACCTGTAAAACCTACTTTTGCACCAAGCACAGAAGCGTTTGTTGCATATACACAATGGGAATATTTCTTTTCAAGAATCTCCACTGAGTTTCCGGGCATAGTCATAGATCCAATTTGGGTTCCCCCTTGTGTCTCTACAACTACAACTGAATAAGCAGTAGATGAATTATTTACAAGTCTCACTGAAGCTGCTTCAGAAAAACTTGTTGCTGTTCCAGTTGTTGTTGGAAGTGCAGATTCATCACCCAACAATAAAGTTCTAGACATAGTTCAAAAGTTCTTTTTATTACATATTTATCATTCTTCAGTTTCGGACTCAAGTCCAAACATACTAGATGCAACATTTGGTTTAATTGCTTCAATTTTATCTGCCGATTTTGCATAAAGAATATCTTTAAGAACATCACTAATTTGTGATGGACTTTCATCCGCAGCAATAAGATTCATTAATTCGTCCATAGTGATAATAATTGCTTTATCATTTTTATTTATATTTCTCCACCTTTGGGTGGTTTAATCTCTGGTGCTTCCGTTGCTGAACCATCTATTTCTGGTTCGACTACTGGAGCACCTAAATCACCACCTACTCCAGAATCCATGGGTTGTCCGGTTGCTGGATCAATAGGAATATTTGGATCTGGAATAATTCCATCAGATATTTCCTTTTCGATCAATTCATCCTGATCGATGATTTCTTGATCAGTTTGACGTAAAATCTGACGACGAACATAATCCTGAGAGTAATACTTACCAACATAAGGTTCGGCAGTTGCAACAAGATTAAGTCTCTCTGTCAGAAGTTCTGCTTCCTTCAGTTCTGCAAAGTGATTATCATATAGGAAATCATATTGAATATGCTCTTCCATCATATCCCAGTCTTCTGGGGTTACAATATTCTTAAGAATCAGTTGAGTCTTTAGCATATCGCTAAACATTTTTGAGAATCTTTTTCTCAAACGTCCAACAAACTTACTGAACTTAACTTCGTCACGAAGAATTTCTGAGGAACGACCAAGATTAAAACCACCATCAGATTGCATTCTTGATGGAGGAACGTTCAAAGAACTATAAAGTTTGTTTTTGAAATACTCAATATCAGTAATCTCTCCAAGATTCTGACCGCCAGGAAGTGTAGAAATTTCTGTGCCCCTACCACCTTCTCTTCTGGGCAACCAAAAGTCTTCCATCATAGACATAAACTTCTTATCATCACGCATCTCACCAGTATTTGCATCATAGACTAACTTATTTCTATAACGCATCATCACATCACGAAGATATTGTTCTGCCTTGATCTTTGGAAGATTGCCAACATCAATGTAGAAAATTCTACGCTCTGGTGCTCTTGAGAGACGATAGATTACCAACGAATCCTCAATCATTCTTAGTTGATTGAGTGACTTAATTGCTTTATGGAGATAAGATAAAACCAAACCTTTATTTCTATCCACAAGACCAGAGGTGCAATATGTAACTGAATCCTTGGTCATTGTAATATTTTTCTGTGGTGTAGTAGTACCAAAAGCACTACCAACAGATTTTGCAGGTTCTGGAGTATAGATAAAAAATTCTTCTATATCTGGGAATTCATATTTCAATGGTGAGTCTGGTTGACTTGCCATCAAAATTGGAGTGTTTGATTTTACATTAGAATTATTTTTCAACTTACGAACATAACGCATCTTCATTGCGTCAATGTATCTCAGTTCTTTAATACCTTCTTCTGGTTTCTTTAGGTCTATGACCTTATGATAAAATAACCTTCCATCAACATACCAGTTTCTATAAATCTCGTGAGACTTATTATCAAAATCCAATAACTCTAAAATGTACTTAAACTCTTCTCTTATTTTCTTTTTGATGCCATCGCTTGCATTCAAATTCGATAATTCTATTTGTACTGGACTATCATTTGTATCCGAAACAATTGCTTCATTTACAACATCCTCAATAGCACTATCGACTTCTGGATGAAGTGCCATTTCACGATATCTCCTCAAGAGATCATTTTCGTTCTTATAAACACCTTCAAGATCTAAATACGATCCATAAAATCCAGCGCCAGACGATGCATAATAGTCAACCCCGTCCGCATTGTTAGGCGGAACGGGGGACTGTATAGTTGGAGATTTGTCTTCTCCTTCAATTGAAAAACCAAATAATCTAGCCATCTATGGAAAAAGAGCAGTTTTCTTACTGCTCTATTTATCCAACTAGATTATCTAACTCTCTGACCAGTCAGATCTTTATTACCACTAGAACTCTTACCTGGAAGTTCCCAGTATTGTACTTGGAACTCAACAGTGAATTCTTCAATGGTGTCACCAGTGTCGTATGACAGATCAATCTGTGATACATTTGTTGGGAAGATATCATAGAAGCGATATGTCTTCAGTTGTGGTGATGGACTGTTGCCATTACCATTTGCCTGTTCGGTCGCATCACTGGTTGTTGAGAATCTACCAGCATTGTAACCACGACCTAACTGATAGACATAAGCATCAGTCATGTAGGAAGAAGGATTGGTTGCACCAGAAGCGTTGTCAAGCTTACTGATTGCATTCATCCATGCTTCGAACTGAGTTCTGAGCAGGAAGTCTTCATCGTTGATGATGGTTACTGTCCAGGTATCAAACGTGCGGTCACCTGCGAGTTTCAGAATACGACCTCTGAAAGGAACGTCGATTGGTGCAATGTTTGATGCAGGAAGAGCAGCTGACTTGCAAAGGAAACGGAATGTTTCCTGTTCCTGGTTCTGCCATCTGGCAGGAAATTCAGAATTTATTGCTGCTGCTGGGAATGATGGGATGTCAACTTCAAACAGGTTAGGGCGAGCACCACCCCCCTGCATTCTGGATTTGAAGTTAGTGATTGTTCTTAATGCCATTTTAGGGTCCTCCGGGTTTTATTTGATAATTAAGTTTGGATCAAACACGACCAGCAACTTCATTGAAGCTGATGCCAGATCTTGTAGCAACGAAAGTAAGTTCAACAAAGTTAATAGACTTAGCAGGCTTCAAGAAGATATCTGCACGGAACTCATTTTGATCGATGATATCTGGTGTGTTATTTGTAGAGTCACAAATAACCAGGAAGTCAAAAATACCTCTCTTAGACTGAATGTCTCTAAGGAATGGTTCAACAATGTTCACAAAGTTTGCTCTTGTAATCTCATCGTTGAATTCGAAGAGTTGAGCATCTGCTGCTCTTCCAAGTGCTTCCTCAACAAAGAGGAACAGGCGACGAACGTTGATTCTATCGAACGCTGAAGAGAATGCAAGACCGGTCTTATCACCAAAGAGAACTACGCCACTACCAGGCTTATTGATGATTGGGTTAATTCTTCTTGGGTAAAGAAGATCTCTCTGTGCCTTGGTTGGGTTGTATGCAAGTTTTACAGCATTCAGAAGAACACCTCTTTGCTGACCAGCAGGTGAGAACCATGGGAAAGCATCTCTAGTTGTTCTTGCCATAATTCCTGCAACGTCTGCGTTACATGGAACATAACGGAAGGTATCATTGAATCTGTCATAAACGAACTTATAACCAGAGTCAAATACCGCGTAGGAAGATGATGTAAGTGGTGAGAAGAAGTCAATAATATTATTTGTCTGGGTGTTTGCATCAGACAATCCAACAACAGATGCTCTGTTTGGAGAAATACATGCAAGGCAATCCTGTCTGAGTTCTGCAAGAGCAATCAACTTGTTTGCTTTTGCTTGTGATTCTTCCTTGGTTGAAAGACCAGGACCCATGATCAGGAAGTCAACATCAACTTCTGATTCATCCTCAAACTTACCATATGCAGTATTCAGGTTACCAAGAGTTGCTGTCAGTGAACCAGAAAGTTCAAGATCCTCATTTCCATCATAGTTCTTACCACCAAGCAAGGTGTAAGTAACATTTCCAAGTGCAGAGAAGGTTACGCCCTGAGCATTTTGTGCCCAGAGACCATCTGAAAGTGAGATTGCAGTAAAGTTCTCTCCAGTAAATGCAGTTGCTGTTGGAGTTGTGCCGTGATAAGCATCAACTGCTTGCGATGCATTATAACCAGCAAACAAATACTCAGAGTTGTCTGCAAGGAAGTTCTTGTAGTAGATTCTTGTTGGTGAATTTACACTAGAAACAGCATCCTTTGCTTTTGAAAGGAATGTCCACTTCTCAAGAATTGTTGCTGCGTTTCCGCTAATTGTACCCTTATCATCAACAACTACAACGTGAACAGCATCATTTCCGCCGTCTCTGTTGCGGGAGTATGAGTTTGCTACAGGTTTTGGAGCAAGGGTCTTCCAGAAGATTACGCTGTTATCAAGACCAAGTTTTTGCTGATCGTACCAGTCTTGTACACTAGCAGCACTGAATGCGCCAACGCCATTTCCAGAACCGTTATCTGTACCAACACCTGCAGAGTTTACAAAGGTCAGAACGTCACTTGCGGAAATTGATGCGGTTGCATTTCCTTCTGCATAAGTGATTGAAGTTTCTGTTCCTGCAGCAGAAACGCGAGAAAGAATCTTAACATCGAAAGAACTTGCAGTTCCTGATGTTGCAGTAGTAACACCAGTGATGATTGCCTTCAAGTGACCAGAAAATACTGCTGTTGTTCCACTACCAGGAAGAACGGAGTTGATTGCAACAGTAACACCAGCACCAATAGTAACACCAGCATCGCCTGGGTTCGTTGTTGTGATACCGATGATTTGGTCAGCAATGTCATCAATCTGACAGACCTTAAGGTCATTTGCCCATGAACCTGGATCTTTTGCAGCATAGATGAAGTTATTTGCTGAGGAATAGTTCTCGGAATAATCGTCGTAACTCTTGATTTTCAGAGCAGTTGTAGATGCAATACCAACACCTGCGTTTGCATTCTTCAGATCGTTACCGTCAACACGAACGACGTTCAGAGTTGCTCCGTATGAAAGATATGAGGAAGCAGACATCCAATACTCAAAGTGGTTGCCAGCACCGTATGGTTTGCCGAAAACATTAAGAAGATTTTGCTCTTCTTCGATTTTTCTTGGTGCCTCAACAGGACCCTTTTCAAAAGGACCTGCAATACCACCAATAGAAGGATTGACATTATCAGCTCTTCCAACTGTTAAGTCAACTTCCCTAATTCTTACACCAGGAGATAGTTGTGGAGTGGCCATTCGTTTTTTCTCCGACTTTTGAAATTAACTAAAAATATTTATTATTTTCGATTGTTTCACTGGGGAAATATGGCGTGAGCATTTTACCAGTCTGGATATACATCTGGTTTATCCTTCTTCTCTTTTCTGATTTTAGAAATTCTTTTTATTGTACACTCCTTACACTCATAAGAATAAGAAGATGCTGTTGCTCCCCTATCTTTTCGTGTTCTATAAAATCCATCGATTAAATTTTTTTCTACACCACAAGTACGACAAACTCTATCATCAAGTAGTAGATGTCCAAATTTAAATTGGTCTTCTAGTTCCATTACATATAGTCCCACATATAAGATCTATCACCATATTCATCAACATACCAACGGTCACCATTATTGTCTACAAAACTATCCTCATCAAGACCATCAGAGATAAATCCAAAGGGAGACATATCTTGTTCGATCTGATTCTTTTGTTCTTCATATATTCTTTTTCTTACATCCTGGTCAGTTAGTTCTTTAAAGTAATCCTGAGCAACTAACCACGCATAAATCACAAGACACATCGCAAGGTCATCGTTACAACCATCCTCTGCCTCAAATGAATTATTCTTTTGAATAAAGGTTGTAAGTTCAGAGATAATTTCATAATCGTTGATAAGGAGTTTATCTTCCTCAATCATAGTCTTGAGGTTAAGAGAACCAACCTTCTTGACCGTCTTGGACATTTTAAGACCAAGTTGTGTTTTCTTTCCAGAAAATCCTTGACCGACAATTTGACCTGCTCTACCTCTCATTGAGCACATTAAAAGATTCTGATACTCCAAATCATATTGAAGAATTGCAGCAACCTGATCTCCAACATCATTAACTTCACATAAGATGTAAGCACTATTATAACTCTTTGCAACTTCCCAAATTATATTGGGGAACATCATTGGTTTTATTTCATTATTTCTATACTTCGCAACAACTCTATGAGGAAAGGTAGTAATGTCTGTAACGACAAAAGCAGAGTAATCATTACCAACTCCTCTCGCAACGTCAACCGTTACAATATAATCATGATTTCTAATTGGATCAGTATAAACATCCAATCCAGCACTCTTAGTTTTTGGTGCATCATAAACTAAGGTCCTTAATTTACTCGGAGCAATCAGAGTATCAACTGAACCAAGAAACTCGCAATTATGTGAAATTATTTTATTGGTAATGTATAAGTTTTCTTCTCCTACATCCAATAAATCATATAGGTATATTCCTTTCTCAACTATTTCATTATAAACAACTTTTTTACCTTGAATAATATCATCAGGTTTCAAAGAAGATGCCTTCACCTTCTCACTGCCGAAGGAATGGTTATCGGAACATTTTATTTCACTTCCATCATCAAAAATAATCCAATGATAAAATGGTTTGAAAACTTTTTGTATTCCACTAAATGATTGAAATCCAGTTGGTGTCTTTACTTTTATATCATTATTTACTTTATACATTTGACCAACACTCCTTCAATATAATACGTTTCATTCCTTGCGATGTTATATCATATTCAGAAGAATATTTTTTACAGAATGCTTGTATATAAGACAGTTTTCTACCATTTTTCATAACTTCTCCCACACCATCAATATATGGTTGTTCTTCATATAATTTTCTTATTTGTTTGATTTGTTCATCACTGACCTTTCTACTCCAAACAATACCTTTTCTTGTATTAGTAAATCTTTGGATTGTTTCTTTGCTAAAACAACCTTTCTTTCCTTTGTTCCAAGGTATATTTCCTTTTTTTACTCCACCGATACCCTTCCTCTCATACTCATCAAATCCTTCTCCACCACCAGTTTTATTCCAACCATTTTTATAAGTGTCATATTTTTTTATATTTTCTATTTCTAGATTTTTGGCATCATTAGAGGAAAGATTTTCAAATAAAATCTCAAATGTATGTGGTGGTTTTTGTCTTTTATGGGTTCTTTTTCTTTCATCTATATGTTGTGTCTGACCAACATATTTGATAATACCATCAATATCTCTTAACAAGTAAATATAATACATAGTTTTTATTTTTATTTATAATCCAAGAAATTCACAATCTATTATATAAATCTTCTATTTTTACCTCACTAACAACTCCATTTTTTTCAATCTCTATCAACGTGTCTCCACTAACACACTCAAACTCAACTTTAAATTGCTGTTCTGACGTGTTAGCAATCGTCTGTCTTTTCCATTCACTATCTCTTCCAGGAACTTCAGTCCAGTGAACATCAGTTGGAATATAATCATTTGCATTCTTCTCCGCATCATGCCACATTCTATAGAAGTGGTTCATGCCATGAGGCGTTGAAACAATAATTACCTTCGTTGATTTACCAGAAGTAATAGTAGGATAAACAGAGGCAAAGAAGGCATCTGCAACATGGTTTGGAACGAACGCAAATTCGTCGAGGAAGAGAATGTTAAACGACATGCCTCGGACAGCACTTGCAGACGTAGAAGCAGCCAGTATCTTTGATCCATTTTCTAATTCTATATTACCTTTGTTCCATACAAGAATACCCTGTTGCATCCATTTGGGCAAGTTCTCATATGCAGTTGCAAGTCTTGCTAAAAGTTCTCTTGCAGTTGATGCCTTGTTTGCAAGAATACCAATATTAACACTATCATTAAAGATTGCATAGTGTAAAAGATAAGAGACCACAGTGGTAGACTTACCAGTCTGACGAGGCATCTTACAGATATTAAATCTGTTGTGATGGAAATTTTTAATAAGTTTCTCTTGAAAGTTATATGGAGTAAATTGAGTTAGTCCTTCATCAAGAGAAACAATCTTTACGTAGTTCTTTGCAAAATAAACAGGGTCATCCTTACAACTAATAAATTCTTCAATATTACTAGAACTGAATTCAATCGGCGTATTTGCCTTCTTCAGATTGGGATTACCAAGATATACATCAGACATATTTAAAACTTATTATTTTTTACCGGCCATGTAATATGTAGTGCGCAAGTCAAAAATAATATAAAACCAATTACAAAAAGAGTAGACATATCATTCAATCAAAGTACCATGTGCCCTTCGTATCTCACGCAGTATCTCAAAATCTTTCACCTTAGTGCCGCCATCAATCATACAAACCTACCATTTTCATCTCTTGGAATATTTAGTCCTTTGCGTTGCTTATTTCTCTCTGCAAGGTCAGGTCTTTTTCTACCTTTATTTTTTTTGCCAGCCTCCCTCATCTTCTCTCTACTCTCTTCGCTAATATTACATTTCCTTCCCGTCCTTTCTCTACTCATTCTTTCTCGGTCTTCTTCGGACCACATATTTTTTCCTTTATTCCAAGCAGTTTTTCCCTTGCCTTTAGATCCACCTCTTTTGCCACTCTCGCTCAATACCTTTTTTATAACTTCTTCTTGTCCTATCATCCCAGAAAGAGCTTCGTAAGCAATCTTATCCAACTCATTTCCGTGCTCTTCGTATAGTTTCTTATGTGCTTCTGCGTGTTCCTCAACAGACAACTCTATAAGATTAGAAGGGTCGTCAGTTCCTCCCATATGTTTAGGAATAATATGGTGGATATGTTTCATAGCAGCAAATATAACTACTATTATTTATCCACCATAAGGGTAGTCAAGTAATAAAACTTTACATTCACTCTACAAGAGTTCCTAATCTCCTGCGTATCTCACGAAGTTCCTCAAAATCTTTTTTCTTTGTCCCCCCATCGTATTCCCACGCTAGTCCTTCAGCAATCATTTGTTCGTTAAGGGACACGTTTCCGTCCCCAATGTAAAGCCAACCCAAAAGACGCCCATATTTGCCAACGCCACCAACAAGTTCAGTACGAATAACAAGGTCATCATCACCAGCCAACGCCCCTTCCAGTTTTTCTTTGAGCCAGTTTGTTGCGTCAATTCCTAACTCCTTTTCCTCAAGGTCTCTCGTCCTCTTCTCTGGTGTATCAACACCTGCAACTCTTACTCTTTCTTTCTTATATAGATCAAATCCCAAATCAATTGTTACATCCAGCGTATCTCCATCAAGAACCCTATTGATCTCTACCACTCGGAAGTTGTAACAACTCTTCCTGTTCGGCGGTTTCATTTCTGCCATCTTCCTCTAACTCCTGAAATGCTATTCTCATAATTGTATATATGTAATAAGCAACTCCGGTTAGTAATATAATCATACACCAGATGATACTCCATGTCACACCAGTGACATCATCTATCGGTCTAAGAAATAAATTCATTCTTTTGGTTTTGAATTTTTACTCGGTATCATTTGATATGCCAGTTTATCTCGCACCTTATTAATTCTTTCCTCATCAAAGTGAGCAAAGTTTGGATATTTTTCTACTTTTTTGTAGTAATGTAAGGCATTCTGAATGATGGTAAAATCTTCCATCGTCAATTCAAAGTTCATAAGTTTTCAAATTTATATTCAAGTATTACTCTGTATAACCCATCTCTCAAGTACCACAAGTGTTCTTGTTCTAGTGGATGTCTGGCAGGAGATCCCTCCCAAGTTTCCAATCTCTTACAAACACAATGATGTAAAAGATGAATATCTTCTATTGAGAAATCTAATTTATACACAGTGTTCTTTTATTTTATCTGTATTTAGTTGTCTTCATAATACCAAAAATCATTCCAATCTTCATCTATTGCCTCATATATTGGGCATGGTTCTTCCATGAGAAGATCATTCTTTGATTTTGCAATTCTCTCTCGGAGAGTTCGTTCTTGTTCCTCTGTCATTCTCGGTATTCTTGCAGGATGTCCAATACTCTATTTAAAGCGTCATGAGCACCTTCTTTCTTCTCTTCGGAAAAGCAATTAAACATATCTAAACTATCATCATATAAATCTGTTTTTAATTTATAGATCCTAGAAAGAAGATCAGTCTTTGTAACGTTACCACTTGGCATTTCTTCAGTCTCCATTTTGAAGTTTTTCATCTAATCTCTTATCCAATACGTCAAGTCTTTTATCCCACGTATCACCACCATCCATACCCTTCATTGGATTGATGCATTGATGATCACCTAGTCTATTACATACAAGACCTGCTAAATCTAACTCATTACCTTTGTTTCCAGTTCCTGACCAATAGTGTTCTCCATTGATCCAGATTGCACGACATTTTGGACATTCTTTCCTGTTAAGGGTCAGGTCAGAAAATTCTCTATCGTTGGTCATTTTTAGGTTCCTTCTGTTTTAATTCTTTAAGTTGAGGTAATGAAGATAAATTAAGTTCTTTACGTAACTTACGTGCCATAAAGTACATTCTTACTTTGATAATTAAAAATCTCAATTGTAAGTCAACATAAGTGAAAAGACGCATAGTGCTTTCATAACCACCGTACGCAAATAAACATGCAATAATAAAAACGGTAAGATAAAAACCTATTATAGATGTTTGCATGAATTCATTCCCGTAGAAATAACCTTAAGTTATTAATGTATATAGATGATACAGTGTTGTCAACATTAATGCTGTAAAAATTAATACTTGACAGTATCGTATTTCTTAACTAGAATATCTTTGTTAAGGTTGATAGGATAGCTATAAGAACTATTAGAGTATCTTTAGATCAATTATCTACAACTAATAAATCAAACATTGATGAAACCTTACATATTAAAAGGTACAAGTCCCTCATCAACAGAAACAATTTTTATATATTTCTTTGCAAAATATACGGGATCTTGCTTACACTTAATAAACTCAGCAATCTCTTCTTGAGTAAACTCAATAGCAGTATTTGCTTTTTTTAGATTCGGATTGCCAAGATATACATTATCACTCATAAAAATTACCTAGTTTCTCTCCACTGAATAGTATTCCATACATCTGTTGTCGTATTAGTATCTAGGTTCCGAACAATAACGGCAAAAATATTACTGTCATCGGAGTCAATATTTTGTGCGATATAAGATCTTCTAGCAGAAGTTGGATTAAATGCAACACTAGCAGATGCTTGCTGACCTGATGGATTATTAGCAGCAATCAAAGATGCCTGTCTCAAATCTCCACCAGTTGTTGTAAAGTTGGTGGTTATTCCAATATTATATTCTACTGCCGAATCGTCATCGGCACTTGTCCAACTTCCACCAGTAATATTATCATTGCTTGGTAGTCTCCAAATTTCAATTCTACAGTTTGTAGCATCGCTCAAACATTCAATATCAGTTATTCTTACAGTTGTTCTATTTGGAATTCCCTTAAATGTATTCTTACAACGAATTGCCATAACACACTGTCTTGCAGTTGCTCCACCAGCATTAGAGAATGATATTGGACCATTAAAGGCAGCAAACTCAACACCAGTCTCAACATATCCACCTTCACTCATTACAGTGGAGCAAATCTGTTGCATTGATGTAATACCTACGGCAGCTGCGGTATTAGCAACTTCACAACGAATGGGAAGTGATGGGAGTGACCAATAAACATTTTCTAAAATATTAGCATGGTTAAACTCATGGAAATAAATTATCTGCCCACCGATGACCAAACCACAACGAATTCTACCAACACCTAACCACTGAAAGTCTGCTACAAATAAATGAGTTTTTGTAAAGTCTGCAGTAATTCCAGAAAGAGTTGTTCCATCTAACTTGTCCAAATTCCAATTAGATTGATTGACAACTGTATCAACTGCGGATCCTGTAGTGTAAGATCTTCTTACAACAGAAACAGTTCCATCTCCTGCCTGCTGCAAAAATACTCCGTTCCTATCGTCAAAATATCCAATCTTCTTCGTGGTATTTTCTCTTACATCAGTGAAGTTAAAACTAGTCAACACAAACTGAGACTTGCCGGGCATGTAGTGGTGATACATTCTGGACTGATGAATCACCTTATCTGCAGAACCAGTTCCAACAATTAATGCAATAGATGCTGTATTTGGGTTTACCTCAGTTGTAGATGCTGCACCAACAGTCTTTGTAAGAAGTTCTACCTCTTCACCATAAATGTGAGAATAGTCGGCAAGAGTAAAAGTATCAGATACTCTCATTCTACCAAAAGCATCAGACCCACCACTGGTAGGTCCAGAAGTTATTCCACAGTTTCCAATGTTGCCGTATCTATCGGCACACATGAAAACTTCAAAGTTTGTAGTGTCTTGTGCCCTATATGCTTGTTCGTTTTTATTCCACTGTGCCATAATCAGTCACTCCAAGTTAATCTTTCTGGTT
>Ga0208150_1000099_pt1 | contig 33340 bp, 23 predicted proteins | sample DEB08_DNA_8_FD_184534 | JGI IMG/M metagenome (GOLD analysis project Ga0208150, IMG submission 184534) | Aqueous microbial communities from the Delaware River and Bay under freshwater to marine salinity gradient to study organic matter... | ecosystem: Environmental > Aquatic > Marine > Coastal ...
CATATTGATTTACTCACAAACTTGCTCGAAAAGCAAAGAGTGATGTATACTAGGTTATCTCTTTCAGACGATCCTCAAGCAATTGAAATGAAAGAGAACCTTCGCAAATCGGTCGCACTGATGGGTTTTCCAGAAGAGACTGATATGCTAACTTTATTTGATAGTATGAATGCAACTATCAGGTCTCTCAGAGACTATGTTGACGGTTGAAGCAATCCTTGCTATACTATCCAAGTAAATCCAAACAAATCCAAACAAATCTAAGGTAATTCAAATGAGTTTTTCTGATCTTAAAAAGAAATCTAATCTTGGTTCTTTAACTTCTAAACTTGCCAAAGAAGTTGAAAAAATGAACAGTTCTTCTAATCCTGGCGATGAGCGTCAATGGAAACTGGAGTGTGACAAGAGTGGCAATGGTTATGCCGTTATCCGTTTTCTTCCTGCTCCCGAAGGAGAGGATCTTCCTTTCGTAAAACTCTACAGTCACGCATTCCAAGGTCCTGGTGGTTGGTATATTGAAAACTCTTTAACTACTATGGGACAGAAAGATCCCGTATCCGAGTATAATACTGCTTTGTGGAACAATGGCACTGATTCAGGAAAAGATCAGGCACGCAAGCAGAAGCGTAAACTTACTTATGTTTCAAATATCTACGTTGTAAAAGATCCTTCTAATCCCGAAAATGAAGGCAAAGTCTTTCTTTACAAGTATGGTAAGAAAATTTTTGATAAGATTACCGCAGCCATTCAACCCGAGTTCGAGGACGAAGAAGCAATCGATCCATTTGATTTTTGGCAGGGTGCCAACTTCAAACTAAAGGCAAAGAATGTTGCTGGATATCGTAATTATGATTCTTCTGAGTTTTCTCGTTCTTCAGCACTTCTAGATGAAGATGATGAAATGGAGCAAATTTGGAAAAAAGAATATTCTCTTTCTGAACTTGTTGCCCCAGATCAATTTAAGACTTATGATGAATTGAAAAAGCGTCTTGATTATGTTCTTGGAAATCGTGGAGTTCCTAAAATGCAGGATCAAGAAACTATTGAAATGGAAGAGAGTTGGGAAAGAGAGCGTCGTGGAGAAACTGCAAAAACTTCTAATAGCGACTTTAATTCTCCTGACATTACTTTGAGTTCTTCCAAAACCTCAACTTCTGTCGATGACGATGACGAGACACTTGCATTCTTTGCACGTCTTGCTGATTGACTCTTCTTATTACTTCCGTTTATTATGAATTGTCGCTCAAGACTATTATATTGACCGTGTAAGTAAATCCAAATCCTCAGAGCAAGGGTGCTGAGAGAGAATGAAAAGATTGCTCTCGTAAGCACCTTTACATAACGATTTTTGATAAAAAAATAAAATTATTATGGACTGACCACTCTAGTATTTTCAGTCCTAATTAATTTATCCTCTATAAATTGAGAAGATTGATCATAAATCATAATATTCCTCATATCATTCAAAAATTGTTGTAAGTATGAATCTTTCAATAGAAAAATAGAAGATTTTTTATTATTTTCTCTTACTTCATATTCATAATTACTAACACTTACTACTGGATTTATTTTTACTTTTGGTTCATTTGGATTTGGTATTTGAAAATCAGAGTCTACAATTTTACCTTTAGGTAAAATTAACCTACCTTCACTATCTTTTACTTCTTTTGTTTCGTAGTAATGTGGACTATTTAATTCCAATCCATATTTTCTTTCAGAGTATTTGTATAATTCATAGTTTGATAATGGCCATTCATCTCTGACATTAATAATACCAGCAGTCATTAAAACAACCCAATCAAATTCACTATTTCCATAGTATTCTTCTGCAACAGTATCTGGTCTTCCTCCCTCCACGATTTCATATTTTTCAAAAAGAGTAACTGCATAACTTAGATCATCTCGCAATTTATTTCTTCGAAATAAATTTTTAACTCTTATAAAATTTTGTGATGAGTTGCTATTTGGCAAAAATGATTGATAGTCTAGATCTGGAAGTTCTCTGAAATAACCCATTTTTAGTAACCTACTCCTTCGTAATCAGTGTTATAATCAACATCATAAATTGGTTGAATTTCCTTAAATGATAAGGATAGTTCAATTGCTACTGGACTTCCATTATCATAAGTTGCATAAACTCCTTCAGGAGAATAATTCACATTAATATTTTCTAAAAAACATTGTTTGAACTTATTCAAGAATTTATGTTCATTATTCCCTTGTTTATAAGATAATTGAAAAACATTGGGTGTTCTTAAAAAAGTTTCATTGTTAGTGTTACCAATTGCACCTATTTTAGGAGCCATATATCTTTTAAATGAATTTATAATGAGTTTTATTTCCTGAGATTCTTCTTCATTTCTTGGTGTCATTTTAAAGGTAAAATTAAAACTTCTTAAAGATGGTCCATTAAATAAAAGTTCCATATTTGGATTCATTATTTGACCAGTTTGTCTAGATAAAATTTGATCAGGCGATATAGATACATTCACTAGACCTGCTGCTCCTGATGCTAATTGTCTTGTAAACATGCCTTGTATTCCACTCATACCACCAGCAGCATTTTTGACACTAGTAAAAAACTTTTTGCCAGCTTCGAATGTTTGTGATGGATTAAGTCCATTTTCTCCAATTAAAGATTCTCCAGATTCCATTACACCAATAATTCCACCCAGACCAGCTGCTGCAATGCTATTCAGACTTGAATCCCCATATTTTACACTATTTGCATCCTGAATAGATTGTGGTATTGGTAATATTATCGTTTTTATAACTTCGCTAGAGCTAGGATTAATATTTCTTCTTCCTCCTGATGAAGAAATAAAATTATTATTCTCACCAATGGGACTATATTTTATGATATTAATTTTTAAATAGTCTGTAGTTGAATCTATTATTTTTTTAGGATACCTTAATCTTTTTTTGGCATTATTTTTTTGATTTGTGTTATTAGATTTCATTTATTTTTTTTAATTATTTAGAACGAATACTTGTAAAATTGAGTTCTATAACGTCAGACATTTCTTCTGGATAAATTTCATAAATTTGTCCTTGAATTTGATCGTAATTATATTGCCTTCTATCACGCCAGTGAAAATTAATTCCACGAAATCCCCATAAGAATACATCAGTCACGCCAACGAGTGGAAATTCATCATATTCTATATTATTAGTTTTGGCACGATAAACAAAGGTATAATACTTTCCAGAAGTGGGAATTTTTCCACTTTCAGACAAAACACTTAGGAGATTTTGCATAATATCATCTGCACTTTCTGTGCCTATTAAATCACGAACAACACCACGCACACGATTTTCTTGGTCGTCTGTTGGATTTCTTCTCTGTTTGAGTGTCTTTCTTGGCATTTATTTATATCTAAAACAATTCATTCTCAGTTAATACTTTAAACTCATAACCACGATCTAAGCACCATTCTTTTGCTGCCTCCCATTTTGCTTGGTTTTTGGCATATTCAACAACTTCATAGATGTAACCTTTTGTCTTTCTCTTTTGGATTTTAGGTTCGATGCACTGCTTATATGGTTTAATTTCAACTATCATTTTTTTAATTTTCCCAGTTGATTCTTTGACCTTAATGTAAAAATCTGGAAAATATCGATGATATTTATTATCGATTGGTGATCGGTAGGGGACGACAATCTCTTCACTTCCCCACTCCAATATATTTTCATTCAGATCACAATATCTCATAAATTTTCTTTCCCATAAAGAACGATAGATGATATTGGTATAATCTCCCTTATATTTTTTAGGATAAGAAGGTTGATATTTTCCTTTATATGACATCTAAATAATTAATAACAAAGTCTATACACTATTTAGAGTGCCAATACAAAAATTTAGTAGAAATAATAAAGGTGGTGAAGATAATGTTGTAGATCCTCAACTTTTGTTTGGGAATTTATCACAAACAAATTATTATCAATTAGATTTTTCTTCTCTTGGAACTTTTTCTCCAAATAAAAAACTTATAAAACATTTGAAAGATAATTTTAATGTTAACTTAGATTTTATTTCTAGAAGTTCTGGTCTTTTGTGCTCAGAAGCATCTTTACCCGGATCAACTTTAGCAACTTCTGAAGTAAAAGGTAATTTTATGGGCATATCTGAGGAATTTGCTCATAGTAGAGTCTATGCACCATTTGATTGTACATTTTACGTTGATAATAATTATAACAATTTGAGGTTTTTTGAGGGGTGGATTGATTATATTTCTAGTGGAAATTCGCAAAATATTATGGATGCAAATTACTATCGTAGAATGAGATATCCAGATACTTATAAGTGTCAGTCTTTATCTATTATAAAATTTGAAAGAAACACAGATACAAAAACGATTAAATATTCATTCCTCAATGCATTTCCAAAGCTATTAAACGCAGTTCCTGTTTCTTATGGTGGTGCTGATATTTTAAAAGTTGGTGTATCTTTTGTTTATGATAGATATGTTGTAGATAGAACTGAAACTTTTTCCTCAGGTGAGCAAAAAAATTCACAACTTCGTCAAGGTGAAGGTACTAAACAGGAACCACTTCCTTTTATATATGAACAAGGTCGTATTATCTGATATAAATATCAATAATTAATATTATTGCAAATTATTATGCCATTACCTAAGATTAATACCCCAACCTATGAGTTGACAGTGCCTTCAACGGGAAAAAAAATCAAATACAGACCTTTTCTTGTAAGAGAAGAAAAGATTTTAATTATGGCAATGGAAACTGAAAATATGAAGGATATTACAAATTCTATCGTTCAAATTCTTTCAGATTGTATTCTTACTGAGAATGTCAAGGTAGAATCTCTTGCAACTTTTGATATTGAATATTTGTTCCTAAATGTCAGAGCAAGGTCTGTTGGAGAAACTGTTGATGTAAATGTTACCTGCCCTGATGATAATGAAACACAGGTTGAAATGACGATTGATATTGATTCAATCAAAATTCAAAAAACTAGAGGACATAAGAATATTATCAAACTGGATGATAATCTTTCTATGAAACTTCGTTATCCTTCAATAGATCAGTTTGTTGAGAGCAATTTTGAAACTGCGGAGGTTCTAAGTAATGTTGGACAATCACTCTCAATGATTACATCGTGTATTGATATGATCTATAATGAGGAAGAAACTTGGGAAGCAGCAGATTTTTCTAAGAAAGAACTTGATGAATTTATTGAGCAAATGAACACAAAACAGTTCAAACAAATTGAGAAGTTCTTCACCACAATGCCAAAACTCTCTCATACGATTGCAGTAAAGAATCCAAATACTGGCGTTGAATCTGAAGTTGTTCTTGAGGGATTAGCAGCTTTTTTCAGTTGAGTATGGCTCACACAACTCTTGAGTCATACTATAAAATTAATTTTGCATTACTACAGCATCATAAATATTCATTGACGGAGTTAGAAAATATGATTCCATGGGAAAGAGAAATATATATTTCATTACTTCAACAATATATTGAAGAAGAAAATCTAAAAGCGCAGCAACAAAGTGGAATCTAATTTAAATTTACCATCTAGTAATAGATTAAAATTAAATAACACTAAAATAAAATCTACATCTTTTATTAAAAAAGGTGATCTTAGTATTAAATCTCCATTAAAAGATATCCATAAAACCATGGGCAAAATTTTTGCTCATATTAGAAAATTATTTACTCGAATTGGTTTTATAGAAAAAAAACTTTTTGATATAGAAAAAAGTTTAGTATTTCAATCTAAAGTAAATGGAAAAATAAATGAAAGATTTATAAAAACGGAAAAAGTAAATGGAAAAATAAATGAAAGACTTATAAAAACGGAAAAAGTAATTGAGAAAATTGAAAAAACTTTAATTGGAAAAATAAATGAAAGACTTATAAAAACGGAAAAAGTAAATGAAAAAATAAATGAAAGACTTATAAAAACGGAAAAAGTAAATGAAAAAATAAATGAAAGATTTATAAAAACGGAAAAAGTAATTAAGAAAATTCAAAAAACTTTAATTGGAAAAATAAATGAAAGATTTATAAAAACGGAAAAAGTAATTAAGAAAATTGAAAAAACTTTAATTGGAAAAATAAATGAAAGACTTATAAAAACGGAAAAAGTAATTGAGAAAATTGAAAAAACTTTAATTGGAAAAATAAATGAAAGACTTACAAAAACGGAAAAAGTAAATGAGAAAATTGAAAAAACTTTAATTGGAAAAATAAATGAAAGACTTATAAAAACGGAAAAAGTAATTGAGAAAATTGAAAAAAAGAACGAGAAAAATAAATCTTTTGGTCAAGGTGAAGGTAAAAGTGATATAGAAAAATCTTTAAAAGAAACTAATCAAATTCTTGTTCTAATTCAGAAAGAACTGATGAGATCTTCTGCACTTAGATCAAGAGAAGAAAAGGCAAAATCTGATAGAGCAAAGAGAAGTTCTTCTAGAGCAAAACTTGGCATAGAAGAAAGTCAGTTAGAAAAATCTTCCAAAAACATAAAAAGTTCTGTAGGTGAAAAAGCAGAGGAAACTGTGGCACCTGTAAAAGGTATGTTTGGTCGTATTATGGATTTTGTGCAAACTCTTGCTTTGGGTATTGCAGGTAATGCCATATTTGGATGGTTGAAGAATCCAGAAAATATGGAAAAAGTGAAGGGATGGTTTAGTTGGATTAAAGAAAATTGGGGATGGGCAGTTGCTGCAATTGGTGCTATTGCACTGGCGCCTTTAGTTGGAGTCATTACTACAATAATCGGCACATTATCATTGCTAGCACCAGTTCTTATTCCAATTGCTCCACTATTATTAAAAGCATTGGCTATTGTTGGTGGTATAGTTCTTGCATATAAAGGATTAGAAGCAGGATTTAATGCTGTAAGAAATGCTACCACAGGTGGATCCGAATATAGTGAAGCACATGATGTGCTTGATCAAAAATTAAGAGATGCCGGACTTGATCTAGACGGCAAAAAGAGAGAGGGTGGATTCCTTGGAATAGGAAGAAAAGAAGTTGAAATGACTGATGCTGAGAAAAAACTTGCATCAGATGTTTTGGCAAAGAGAGAACAACTTAATAGTATGAGAGATGATATGAGGAGCGAGATTAGAAAAAAGCACTCAGACATGGATAAAAATTCCGGGTTGAGTGGATTTTCTTCTCAAGATGAGGTTAATAAGTTTAATGAAAATAAGTCTGCAGCAGAAAAAGAAATTAGAGCAAAATATGCAGAAAAAATAACTCAGATTGTTCCATTAAATATTGAAGCAAGAGAAAAGGGTGGTCCTGTTGCCGCAGGAAAACCATATCTTGTGGGTGAAGGGGGACCAGAACTGTTCTCTCCAAATATTAATGGATCTATCGTTAATAATATGAGGACGGAAAAAATATATCAAATGATTTCTTCTGGTAGAAGAGGTCGTGGTGGTATTAATATGATTAATTTTCCTCCAATTACAAATCAGTTACCACCACCACCATTACCAAACATGAGTGGTGGTGGAGAAGAAACTGAAGTTCCTGATATTTCCAGTACAAATATGGCAGATCCATATCGTCAATTGAGCCCAATGTTATATGGAATAACGGTGTAATATTATGGCAGTACAGATATTAGCAGGATTAGCAAGAGTAGGAGCAACTGTAGGTAGGTCTGCGGCAACTGGAGCAAGAGCAGCTGCTAGAGCATCTGCCAGAAGTGCAAAAAAACTTGCTGTAAGAAAGGCAAAATCTGCCACAAAGAATAAGATTAAAAAAAAGGTAAAGGAAAAGGTAAAGGGTAAATTGTCTAAGGAATCTGGACTGATTTCTTCAGAAGGTAATCAGCAAGAGAAAAAATTAGAATATAGTTCGATGAGTGGAGGGGGATTAGGATTAACTCCAACTCTCACAGGAACTACAAATAAAATAAAAATTAAATCTGCACCAAATTCAAAATCTGAGGTTGAAAAACTAAAGATAAACGTAACTAATATTCATAGGTTTTTGGTTAAATCAAATAAACAATATGATAAGCAACAAAAAAATACAAGAAGAAATGAAAGGTCTCAACAAAGTGAAGCAAATTTACAAAGAGCAGAAAAAAGATTAGGAACAAAATCTCCAGAAGATTCTAAACCCAATTTTAAAAATATAAAAAATCCTTTTGCTGGTAGTGTATTTGATAGGATAATAAAATTTGCTCAAACGATATTACTTGGAATTGCTGTTAATGCATTACCAAAAATCATAGAAAAAGTTAAGGAAGTAATTGATAGCATTGTTAATTTTCTTACACCAATTCAAAGTGGATTTAATGTTATTATGTCTTTCTTTAGTGATGACATAAATCAAGGTCAACTTGATGTTGACAAGAAAAGATTTGATGATGGTATCCAGAATATCCAAGGAAAAGGTGGTCTACTTGATAAGATAAAAGAAAAATTAGGTCCATTTGGTGGAGCAATCGATTTACTCAAAGGTGCTATCGATAAATTTAGAGATATTCTAGGACTTAAAAAAGCATCAACAAAAATGAAACTTGAGAAAAGAGATGGTAAAGAAGGATTTGTAAATACAGAAACTGGAAAATTTACTCAAAGGCAGTGGACTTCTGCGGAGAGAGAAAAATTTGAAAGTGAGGAAATCTCCTCAACTTCAGGGACTGATTATCCAGATGGATCTGTTTCCTCTGCAGGGGAAACTACTGGAAATAAAATTTCTGGTTATCCCATAACAAGTGACTATGGGTATAGAACACATCCAGTTACGGGACAAGCAGGAAAACTTCATGGTGGTATTGATATTGGAACATCGCAAGGAACACCAGTTTCTCTTACTGAGGACGGTGAAATTGTTGCTGCTGGTGAGTATGGTGGATATGGTTATATGATTGATGCGTGGTTGCCAAATTCTGGAGTTCAAATTCGTTTGGCACACTTATCAGAAATTATAAAGAATAGTGGAACTTTTAAAGCAAATGAAATGCTAGGAAAAACTGGTGGAGCGGCAGGATCTAGAGGTGCAGGAACATCAACAGGTCCACACCTCCATTTTGAGGCAGATACTCGGAAAGGATCGGGTGAATATGGTGGATCTGGTAATCCAAAGAACTACTCAAAATTATTAAGACTTGGTTCTTTTCAACCAAATAAAACTTCTGATGGTCAAGGTGGAGTTATTTCTCCTATAGCATCTACTCCTAAGGAAAAAATTGCTACTATAAACCAACCGATGGACGATGAAGCAACAACAACTATTGCCTTTCAGAGAGTAAATACTATACAATATGTTCCATATATGATGCCAATACCAGTTTCAAACAATCAAAGATCTTTTTCGTCAACACAACCACAACTTCCTGAAATATGGAGGACTTAATAAATGGCAAATACATCTGCATCATTACCTTCAATTTATGAGTTAATTGAGATTATAAAGGATGAAAAAGTTATTAGATTAGATGGAAAGACGACTACTTTTGATTATTATGAGAGTTTATTGTCTCCAAACATTACTGCTACCATGTCATTTGTTGATACAGGATCTTCTTTGAAATATAGTAGTGAATATGATTCTCAAGAAAGGATTGGTGGTGTTTATAATGCTCTTCCTCTTATGGGAGATGGTACAGAAAAGGTTAGGTTTAAAATTTCAAATTCTCTCGGAACATTAGATTTTTCTAATACTCCATTGTATGTTAATGGTGCTGTGAATCCAAATCAAGAGTCTCAAAGAGAATCTATTATATTGAGTTTAATATCAAAAACGGCAATAACAAATCAAGAAACTCATGTAAAGAAAAATTATTCTAAATTCGCGAAAATTTCACAATCGGTTAAGTCAATAACCAAAGACATATTAAAAATACCAGATAATAGAATTGATATTGAAGAGACTTCTAATAAGTATCCATTTATTGGAAATATGAAATCTCCTTTTGATATTATTATGATACTCGCTTCAAAATCAGTTCCACTAATTGGGAATCCAGGATTTTTCTTTTATGAAACTAAGGAAAAATACTATTTTAAATCAATTGATGAACTTATATCCAAAGAACCGATAAACAAAGATTTTCCATATTTTTATTCTGGTGCAAATATATCGAGTATTAATGCACCTACAAATTACAAAATACTGAGCTTTAGAGTTGATAAAAATCAGAATCTCATTAATGCTTTAAAATCGGGAGTATATTCAAGTCGTCATGTAATTTTTAATCCCAGAACATTTAAAGAAGAAGAATATACACTCACTATTGATATGAAAAAAACTTTGGGTAAAAAAAATATTTCAAAACTAGAAAATACACAATATAGCAGAATTCTTTATAGTATTAAAGATGTTGGGGCATTATCTCCAGAAGTTTCGGAAAAAAATACATCGGGAGAACCAAAAGATTGGCAAGGTCTTTCTCAGATGAGATATAATTTTTTATTTACACAAGTCGTTAAAATTCAAGTTCCTTGTAATCCAGGACTTAATGCTGGTGATGTTATACTTTGCAATTTTGAGACAATTACAATTGGTGATAAAGCACAAGGTTCCGATCCAGTTCAGAGTGGTAAATATTTAATATTAGATTTGTGTCACCACTATGATACTAAAAGATCTTTTACATCAATGACACTTGTCCGCGACACTTACGGACTATATACTAATAAAAACTAAAATGGCGCTAGGATACGCAATTGGTAATAATAAATGGTTTTTAGGTCAAGTTCCTCCTAATCAAAATCAACAAATAAAAAAAGCTTCTTGGTCTGATAGTCATGGTGATAGAGTTAAAGTTAGGATACCAGGAATGCATCCAATGTCTGGTAATGAAGATTCAACAGAAGTTGAAGATTCACTTTTACCATGGGCAATTGTAGCAAAACCAACTACTGCCGGAAATCGTAACTTTCAATCCTCTGGTATATGGGGTGGAGAATGGGTAATTGGATTTTTTCTTGATGAGGAGTGTCAAATACCAGTTATTACACAAATTTTGGGAAATAATGATAGTGAGTATGAACTTATAGATTCTATAAATGGAACGACTCTTGGAAAAAGAGTTTCTTCTTATACTGGGGGAATCGTATCTGGTCCACATCGTCTCATAGGGGCAAAGTCTCCTAAAGGTTTATTAGAAATTTCTAATAAAGAATTTAAAGATTCAAAATTTACTATTTAACAATAAATATTAAGTTAGGGATAAGGTAAAAATATAAATGTCTATTTCTTCTCAAGATAAAGAACTTTTAAAAAGATTGGCACTAGCAGAGGCAAGGGGAGAAGGTGTTGTTGGACAAGCACTTGTAATTAGATCCGTTTTAAATCGAAGAGAAGCGATAAGAAATGGTGCTAATTTTAATACTACAAGTACTGACATTTATGATATTGTTTATGCTAAAAATCAATATCAACCAACGAGAGATAGTAGAAATTCTATTGATCAACCATTCAGCAATCAGCAATTATTAATAGCAGAAGAAGCATATAGATTAGCACTTAACCCTTCAGAACTTCAATCTAAAATACAAGATGATGGATATGGTTCAATCATAGCAAGAAATTTAGTATTATCTACTGGTTTTGATTCTCTTGGTGGGCAGGGTAGACCTGACGCGATAACATATAAAAATCATGTTTTTGTAGAAAATATCAATAATTTTGGTGTTACTGGAGATTCTATATACAAATCTTCAATTGATGTGTCAACTATAAAAACATCCGAAGTAAAAGACCCCGTAACTGAAATAACAACAAATGAAGAAGAACCTATTGTTGTTCCTGACGAACCCATCTTTATTGAAAATATATATTCTAGTTTAAGAGAAGATGTAATTCTTGATAGAATTAATGAATTAAATATAGAAATAGAAGAATTAAATAAAAAAAGTTCTGATTTATGGGATGATGAAGAAAGAAAAAGATATATACAGATTAAAAGTGAATTGGATAGACTTTATGAAGCAAAATTAATAAAAGAAAATACAGAATGTAATTCTCGTCAAACTGCAAAGGGGTTTAATTTAGATAATACCCCCGATTGTGAAAAATTTGCTAAATCTGTTGCTCTTGGTGAAGCAGTACAAACTTATAATAAAGAAAGGACATTACCGAATCCGTGTGGAACATCTGAAATATCGAAAATTAATACAGCACTTAAAAAATTTTTTATAATTATAAAAGGAATTAAAAAATATACTGATTTATATGTAAATGGTTCTATTAATAAATTGCAAAATATTGTTAGTTTAATAAGACAAACATCTAAAATAATTGGTGCAGTATTAAAAACTTTAGTAACTAGATTGCGAGATTTTTTAATTGATAAGATTAGAACTGGAATTCAAGACCTTCTCGATAAGATTCTCCCCACAATCACAAAATCTATTAAAAATTCCATCATTCAGATTATAGTTGATAATTTATTTTGTAGTCTTAAAAATATTGTAAAATCTATCCCTAATTTAATTACAGACTTTCTTTTTGAGTTGGTTGGAAAAGTCATCAATGTTCCGTTTTGTGTTGCTGAACAGTTTACAAATGCGTTAATCAATAATTTAGCAGCAACAATAGATAAGACTATCGGTCCTATTTTAAATAATATAAATGATTTATTAAAAGGATTTTCTGGAATTGTTGGAAGTGTATTTGAGGCACTTGATTTTATACTTGGATTTGAGTCATTTTTATGTGCAAAACCAAACTGCCCAGAAATTAAAGCGTTTAAGGCAAGTCCTTGGGCAGGACCATCTCAAGCACAAATTGATGCGTTTAATAAGTTCTTACCTGCACCAAAATCTGATCAAGTGGTTGAGGGTGCTGTTGGGTGGATTGATGGTTTTGAGATTTTTGGTGAAAAGTTGGGAGATTCCCCATCAAGCACATTGAAATGTGATTCAAATTTATTTGAATGTGGACCACCAAGAGTTGAAATTTTTGGTGGAGGTGGTATTGGTGCAACTGGAGAAGTTGTTGTAGATAATATTGGTAGAGTAATTGGTGTTAGTTTATCTAATGGTGGAAATAATTATAGTAGACCTCCGTTTGTATCTTTTATTGACAGTTGTGAAGATACTTTTACTAGTGGATATTGTGAAATAGATGATGATGGGCACGTAATAAATATTGTGATGACATCCACTCCAGTAGTTCCATCTAGAGATGGTAGAACTGAATTTGAACTTTTATCAAATATCCCTCAGAATTCTCTTCCTGCTGAAAAAGACTATGTTGTTTGTTTAAAGGGGTTCAGAATTAAAAGTACAGGAATTGGATATACTATAAATGATAATATTAAAATTTCTCCTGATATTCCCAATCTTGAGGCAAGTGTAAAAATGACAGAATATGGGCAAATTATAGGTATTGATGTTTTAACTAATGTTTGTGGCATTCAAGAGTATCCTGAAATTTCCGTGGAAAGTTTAACAGGTAATGGTGCAATAATAGAACCGGAATTGGAATTTTTACCAATTCAAGATTTTGATCCAACTCAACCAGATGAATTAACTGAAACTCCTACAACTGCTGGAGGAACTCCTGTAATTGCTGGTGGAACTGGTGGAACTCCTGTAACTGTAGGAGGAATTGGTGGAACTCCTGTAACTGCTGGTGGAACTCCTGTAACTGTAGGAGGAATTGGTGGAACTCCTGTAACTGCTGGTGGAACTCCTGTAACTGCTGGTGGAATTCCTGTAACTGCTGGTGGAACTGGTGGAATTCCTGTAACTGCTGGTGGAACTGGTGGAACTCCTGTAACTGCTGGTGGAACTGGTGGAACTCCTGTAACTGCTGGTGGAACTGGTGGAACTCCTGTAACTGTAGGAGGAATTGGTGGAACTCCCGCGACTGCCGACACTACTGATTCTTTAATAGTAGATTTTAATTTAGATTCTATTACTTTGGCACAAATTGTAGATAATGATGTTCCAGGTCTCATTAAAACATTACGAGGAAAAAAAATCATTACAGAGAAACAAGATTTTACAAGAAAAGACGTTATTCGAATCGTAGATTGTATAAACTGACATGCCAAAAAATATAAAACCAGAACAAATTATAGCAGATCATCCAGAATACGGGACAATTTTTATGGGTCCTTCTGGAGAGGATGATAAAATTGGCGAAAAACTAGGTACAAATCTGGTTTTGTCTTTAAAAGGAGGGCATAATCAAACTTATCTGCTAAATGGCAACAAAGGTGAAATTATTCCTGGATCATCTCATGAAATTGTCGGAATTAATTTATCCCAAGGTAGAAATGATATTGAAAGTGAAATAGTTGCTAAATCAATCGTAGCAGAAACGGGAGATATTGTGATAATTGCTGAAGATGGTAATATAAAACTGAAAGCAAATAACATATATATTGAAACTGAAGGATCTGATAATGATGGTTCTATATTGATGAAGGCAAATGACCACATCACAATCAAAGCTGATGAGCAACTTAGTTTTGCTGGTGGTAAAATTTGTATGGTTTCTTCGGATAGCATTACAATGAATGCTAAGGGTCTTCTTCATCTTTTAGTTTCAGATATTAACAAAGGTTCTCCTTTAGGTGATATTTCTAAATTATTTCTTCCAGGACCAGTTGCAGATTTAATTTCAAGTATTCTTGAAACTTGTAAATAGGAGAAAAAAATGTTTGATACTTTAGATAGTGGTTCTATTGATGTTACCAGTAATGTTCTTGGTGGTGGATTGAATTTCCCAAAAGGTTTCTGGGAACCAGGATCATTGTCTGCACATAAGGGTCATTTTGGACAAGGTTCAACTGCAACTCCATTTTTTGCATCTTTAGTTTCTGGACCTTCTGCGTCTGCTGCTTATTCATTTTACTCTACAGGTTTAAACCTTTCCAACGGAACTACAATTCAACAAGGAGTTCATGAAACTATTGGGCAAAGTTTAGTTGTTGGTACTGAATTTAAAACATATGTTGTTAGTAATGAACTGGATGCAGTTTCAAATAATTTTGTTGCCGCATCTAAAAATAGTTTTACTTCAGCAAAAGAAAATAGATTTATAGCACCTTTAAATATTATTTCTGGAGTACAGACAAAAATTAATGGTTCTGTAGTGGTTGATGGTGTTGGAGATCTTGCAGTAGTAATTAATAGTAAAAAAGGTTTTGATATTCCACACCCTACAAAAGAAGGATGGCGTGTTTCACATGTTTGTGTCGAAGGTCCAACTGCAGATGTGTATTTAAGAGGAAAATTAAGAAATAGTAATTCAATTAAATTGCCCGAATATTGGAAAGGATTAGTAGATCCTGAAACAATTACAGTAAATCTTACTCCAATTGGTAAATATCAAGAATTATTTGTATATTCAATAAATAATACAGAAGAAATAATAATAAAAAACAATAGAGATTCTATTGTCAATTGTGATTATTATATTATGGGTGAAAGAATAGATACTGAAAAGAATATTCCTGAATATGAAGGTACTTGGAATGATTATCCTGGAGATAATTCTACACGATCTATTGTTGGAAAAGATTACGATTTAAGATAAAATGCCAGTATATGATCCGATAAGAATATATTATACGGATAGACCACCAACAGAAATTTCTAATGTAAGATTTGATAATCTAAAAATATTAGATACTTTAGTAGTTGATAATAAAATTGGTATCGGATCAAATATTCCACAACAAAGATTAGATGTTGCTGGAAGTATTAAAATTGATAGTCAAATATATGATTCTGCAAATTCACCTGGCGCTAATGGTGGGTATTTGAGTAGGGATGAAAATGGAATACGTTGGGTAGAATTAACGCCATCTTTTACCGAAGGAATCTATATACAAGACGACGGTGAATTTATACCAGTTGTTGGTGCTGCACAATCTTTTACTGTTATAAATTTTAAAAATGTCAATAGTTTGGGATTTGGTACAGAATCTGTAACTGCAGTACCAAATCCCAGCAATCCAACTGGTATTGCTGATATAGAATCTCGTGATTTTTGGGGATATAATAATTTTGGGCAAATATTTAGATTTTCTCCAGTTGGTATTAATACGTCTTCTCCATCTTATAATTTAGATGTAAGAGGAACATTTTATGCTGAGAATACTAATATTAATGGTACATTAGATGTCTCTGATGCCACTACACTTAATAACACATTAGATGTTCTTAATGTTACTACACTTAGTAGTACACTAGATGTTTCTGGTGCTACTACACTTGGATTTACATTAGATGTTTCTAGTGCTACTACACTTAATAATACATTAGACGTCTCTGGTGCTACTACACTTAATAACACATTAGATGTTTCTAGTGCTACTACACTTGGATTTACATTAGATGTTTCTAGTGCTACTACACTTAATAATACACTAGATGTTTCTAGTGCTACTACACTTAATAATACATTAGACGTCTCTGGTGCTACTACACTTAATAACACATTAGATGTTTCTAGTGCTACTACACTTAATAACACATTAGATGTTTCTGGTGCTACTACACTTAATAACACATTAGATGTTTCTAGTGCTACTACACTTGGATTTACATTAGATGTTTCTGGTGCTACTACACTTGGATTTACATTAGATGTTTCTGGTGCTACTACACTTAATAACACATTAGATGTTTCTGGTGCTACTACACTTAATAACACATTAGATGTTTCTGGTGCTACTACACTTAGTAGTACATTAGACGTCTCTGGTGCTACTACACTTAATAACACATTAGATGTTTCTGGTGCTACTACACTTAGTAGTACATTAGACGTCTCTGGTGCTACTACACTTAATAATACACTAAATGTTTCTGGTGCTACTACACTTAATAATACACTAAATGTTTCTGGTGCTACTACACTTAATAATACACTAAATGTTTCTGGTGCTACTACACTTAGTAGTACATTAGATGTTTTTGATACAAGTATTTTTAGAAATAAAGTAGATATTCAGGGGTCTTCTAATAATCTCCTTCAAATTAATTATACTGGATCTGGAAATGCATTTTCTGTTAACAATTACAAGTTCACTACAAAGCAAGTTAGTTTTGTACCAACACTTGGTGTTGGTGAAGTTATAGATACTTATTCTCTTTTTAATGAAGAATATGAGACTATAGAGTACACGCTAAATATTGTCAATGGTACAAATATACAAGCACAAAAAGTTCTTGTTCTTCAAAACTTTAATAATGCCTATTGTGAAGAATATGGAATTATATTCAATAATTCTCCTATAGTTTCTGTTGGAGTCTCTATTTTTAATAATACATATGAATTAAAACTGACACCAGAATCTGGAATAACAGGCATAGTAACTTGTAAATTTATTAGGGGATGTATTGAATAAATGCAGAAATATACTTTAAAAGTTAAAAGACCTCAAGATTGGCAAGAAATTCATAATCTTTTATGTCAGGAATCGCATTGTGATTGTATTCCGGATAGAATAGTATGTTGCTCTGACGATAAGGCACATAGTCCTACAAGATCTACTTATGAATTAACTGATAATGAAGTGGAAGAATTAAAAAAACATGAAAAAATAGAATGGATTGAACTTTCCCCTTCAGATAATATTGATTCATACCCAAAACCAATTCCAAATGCAACTAGATTTTCTTCTAGTGTTAAAATTTATAGAGATTTGGATTTTCATGCACCTCCTTTAACTAATCCAACTAATGCTGAATTGAATAGGATAAGTTGGGCATCAAAAAGATTGGAATTGCAGGATAATACAACTTTTTGGAGCACGACTGGCAATCCACCTACACAAATTGGAAATTTAACTTATACAAAAACAGGAGCAAATGTTGATATAGTCATTCAAGATGATGGAGTTCTTCAATATCATCCAGAATTTTTAAAATCTGATGGAACATCAAGAGTTCGTGATATTGTTTTAGATGGACCTTATTATATTGATCCATCTTATTTTGTTACTAATGGATATACAGTTACTAAACCGGATGGAAGAACAGGAATTACGGAAGCATCGGCAAAAAATTGGTGGTCAAATTCATCAAATCGTTCTCCAGGATTTTCTACAATAGGAACAGTATCGATACCATCATTATATACAGAAAGTAATGCTCTTGGTTCTTCGTTGGATGGAAGTAACACAATAAGCGATGGTCATGGGACTGCTGTTGCTGGATTATCAGCAGGAAAAAATATGGGTCTTTCTTTTGAAGCAAATATATGGAATATATCAGTAATTGTATCTTCCACTAACCTTTCTGTCGAAGCAAGTCATGATTTAATAAAAATTTGGCATCAAAATAAACCAACAAATCCATCTACTGGAGTGAAAAATCCAACAGTAGTTAATGGAAGTTGGGGATATCTAGCAGGATTTTTTACTAATAGCACTGTTCAATATAAATTTCGTGGATTAACGGGCACATTTGTTGGATCAGATTCAGTATCTAATCAAATTACGGCAATGAAAGAGGGATTAGTTAATCAAATAAATGGGGCATACAAGTCTTGGTCCACTTCATCAAGAAGCAATTCTACAGAAACAGCAGGAAATGAATTATTAGATTCTGGAGTTATATTTGTTGCTTCTGCTGGCAATTGTAATCAAAGACTTGGCATTGGTGCCGGAGATCCTGATAAACTAAATTATATGAGTGATTCTTTTTTTGGTACTACAGATCCAAGACCAGAATTTCCATCCGGCACAGTGCCATGTAATCATCGTGATTGGTTACATCCTCAAGGCATTGGATATGATTCAATAAATGATTTTCATCCTGTAATATGTGTTGGTGCGATGGATGAGTATATTGAATCTAATTCTAAAGAAAGGAAGGCGTCCTATTCAAGTAATGGTTCGGGGATTGATATATGGTCTCCTGCTGATGAAACATTGGCACCAGGAAAAAATGGATCACCTACTTATGCCACATATCAAAGAGTTGATGACAATAGATTTTATGATTCTAGGTTTGGTGGAACAAGTGCTGCCGCGCCAGTAATATCAGGATTAATTGCTCTTTATATGGAAGAAAATCCAACAGCAACATCAGCACAAGTTAAAAGTTGGTTGAGTGTGACAGGATCTACTTTACTTACAGCAAATGAATACTTAGATCCTATTTCAGACGATACAACTACATCTTATTGGACTGGTCTCTACAATATGAGAGGAGCACCAAAAAAAATTGCATATAATCCATATACTGACGGATCAACACCAGCTAATTTTCAAGCTTATCCAAATAAGACATATGTTTATGAGGGTGATGATATAATTATCACAGTAAATACAAATTCTTCTAATGATGGTACATATTATTATTCTATAGAAGCAGAACCATCTTCAAATATTCAACCTGGGGATTTTAATATAGGTTCACTGAGTGGTTCTTTTTCAATTATAAATGGTATTGGTACTGTACAATTAACTCTTTCAGATGATTCTCTTCAAGAAAGTAATGAAATTTTTAGATTTAGAATAAGAGAAACTAGTATAACTGGAAATATTATCGCAACCACTGAATATATTACTGCTTCTGATCAACCATCTGCTTCAACTGAACTTAGTCAATATCAAGTACCATTAAGAATTTATTTAAAATTCTAAATAAATAATCAAAAAGGATAATGGCAAATAAGGGATTTGGTGCAAAAGAAATAAATTTAATTGGAATTGGAACACCAACAATAGAATCCCCAACAGATTTGGATGTAGATGTATCTGGAAGCGTAAATTTAAGCAATGCTCTAGATGTTGATGGTAGAGTAGATGTACATAATGATTTATATGTCGATCAAAAAGTTGATGCCTTAGAGTATTTTGGTGATGGAGTAAATTTAACGGGTATTGTAACTCAAATCACTGCTGGCATTGGAATTAGAGTTCAAGGCACAGAAGATCCTGGAAAGGGAGTTGTAAATATTGATTCATATTTTCCAATTGGAAAAACAATTTTTGTCACGCAAAACGGAAATGATAATAATAGTGGATTGACTGAGAATGATTCTAAAAGAACGATTAAAGCAGCATCATATATTTCTTTTCCAGGAGATACGATAAAAGTATATCCTGGCGTTTATCTTGAAGATAATCCCATTACATTACCAACGAGAGTTTCTGTTGAAGGTACAGAACTTAGAAATTGTATTGTTACACCAAAAAATCTAGATAGAGATTTATTTTATGTTAATAATAGTTGTCATGTAACTGATTTGAGTTTTATTGGTGGAAACATGACTAATGGAGCAGCAATTATTGCCCTTCAACCTTTGCTTGGTGTATCAACAGACAGATATTTTGATGCCTCAAGAATGATTCGTTATAATCTTGATTACATTGCAAAAGAATCTGTAGGGTTTCTGACAAGTGGTTTTAGTGGATTTGCTGGTAATCATAGAGAGCAAGATGCTGCAAAATTAATTGATTTAAATATTGATTACATTGCATCAGAAACAGTTGGATTTTTAACTACTGGATATGTTGGGAGTAATGGACAACCATTTATTGTTACCAATTCTTTAGGTGTTTCCACAGATCCATCTAATTGTGAAGATGATATTAAAGATATTTTGCGTTCTTTATCTTATGATTTGAAATCTGGAAGTAATAAAAAAGTTATTGGTGCGGGATTATCTTATTATGATAATGGAGTTCTGCAACATGTCACTGGAAATGATTCGAACGGAAATAGTATTAAACAAGCAACAATTGATGCGATTCAACATTCTGTTGGGATAGTAACGTATGTTGTTGATAACCAATCATACCCTACTTCATATACTTCATTATCACAAGATACCACTAGTTATATTCCAATCTCAGTTGTTGGTGGATGTTCTGACACAATTACGACAATTGAAAATTTATCTGGAATCGTTACTAGTATTCTTGATGATATTAATAATCTCTCTGGTATTACAACAATATATGGAGTTACATTGGAGAGTGATGATTGTGCAGATGACTTAAAGGATATATGGAAATGTATTAATCATGATATTACAAGAGGTGGAAATTTTAAGTGTGTTGGTGCAGGAAAATCATATTATGATGAAAATTGGAATTTAATACCCGAAATATTAAAAAATCCAGGAGAAGTTGAACAAACCATTGCAACTCTTGATTATTCGTTTGATATTGTTAGAGCAGTCATTAATAATGTTTCTTGGGGAGGATTTTCTGTAGGTATTGGCACAACAGTAATTAATGCTGATTATGATTATCTTACAGGAATTGCGACAATTACTGCAAATAATCATGGTCTCAGTATAAATGACCCAGTAAAAATTTTAGATTTGGAATTCAGTTGTCCAGATAGTCCACCAAACTTGATATATCCATCCGGAAATCTTGGATATATTTTTAACGTAAATAATGTTATTGATGGAAATACATTTGAAGTTGTTGTTGGTCAGTCAACTATTCCTCATACTTATCAAGGAGGTGGAACAGTACAAAAATATACAAATTTTCAAAATGATATTGGACAACTAAAAGATGTTGCTATGCAACCTGACTATAAGACTGGTTTTAATAACGCAATTAATGGTTGTAGTGACGTAGTGTCAACTATTGAAAATTGTGTCGGAGTTGTTACAACAATTGTTGGACTTGGATATAGTTCTGGAATTGCGACTAGTTATCCTGGAAATATGGGAACTGGATTTTCTAATATTGTTGGAGTAACTTCTGCGGTTTATAATAATATTAATGGAATTGTAAATATAAGAGCACCTGGATTGAATGTTAAAGAAGGTGATATTATAGAAATGAGGGATTTACTTTTTGAGTGTTCTTCTGGTGGTTTTATATCGACACAGGCATTTCCATCCGGTAAATATGGATATAATTTTTCAGTTACAAAAAAACAATATGATGGATCATTTGATGTAAGTGTTGGTGTATCTACTTTACCTCATACATATGTTTCTGGTGGATTTATAGTAAATCGTGAAGTGGAAATTACAGGTGCTTTATATGATCATAATACTGGTATTACAACAATTACAGCACCAACAGCGATGGTTAAGATTGGTGATGTTATTTCATTGAGAAATTTAGAATTTTCTTGTTCTAGTGGTGCGGGAACAACAACAATTTATCCAACAGGAAATAATGGATATGATTTTAGAGTGTTGGATGTTATTGGGATGGGACAAACATTTGTTGTAAATACTGGAAGGACAACTATACCGCATACCTACGAAGGAGGTGGTGTAGTATTTCCAACATATTCTCCTGGCGTTGGTCCAATTACACAAGGTCCTTATATAAGAAATTGTACAAATTTTGTTCCTGGAAGTGTAGGAATGAGAGTTGATGGATTTGAAGCAGAACCTGGAGATAAAGATGATATTGGTGTTACTGGTACAATGAGTGTTGACTCATATACACAATATAATCAAGGTGGCATTGGAGTTTCTATTACTAATGGTGCTTATTCACAATTAGTTTCTATTTTTACTATTTGTGATGACATTGCAATTTTTACTGGATCTGGTGGACAATGTGACTTGACAAACTCAAACTCTTCATTTGGAAGAGTTGGTCTTTTAGCTGATGGTGTTGGTGATTCTAATACGAAATCATTGTATCGATATACAGCAGTTTGTGGTGAAGAAGCAGAAATAGAACAAGATACTATTGTTATTGCTCAAAATGGACCATACCGCCCTTATGATGGACAGGCACTTTACTTTGGAGAATTGTATTATAATATTCAAAGTATTACCGTAACTGATGGGGGGAGTGGATATACTCAACCTCCTAGTGTTTTTATATCTTCTCCAACAGGTCCAACTGGAATTAATGCAGAAGCAATTGCCACTATTGATGAAAATGGGAAAGTTGTTTCTGTTGATATGGTAAGTGTTGGAAGTCAATATCAATATTCAGAACCACCTACGATTCAATTTGTTGGTGGTAATGGAATTGGTGCTTCTGCTATTCCAGTTTTAGAACCTATATATTATACTATTGAAAGTGCTACTGCTCCATCTTCTGGAATCTCTACAGTAATTTTACAACAAAATTTGAATAGTACAGTAAGTATTGGAACCACAGTTTATTTTAGTCGATTAAGTTTGCAGATTACGTCTTCACATTCTTTTGAATGGGTTGGATCTGGAAATGATATTAATCTTGCAAAGCCTGCTCTTGGTGGGGTTGTACAAACAGATAACGAAGTCATTAAGAAAAATGGTGGACAGGTAATTTATACAAGCACTGATCAAGCAGGTAATTTCAAAATTGGGGATGATATTACAATTAATCAACTCACTGGAACTATTTCTGGTAGGGCATTTAGTCAAAGTTTGTTAAATACAGTAACACCCCTTATAATTGCTTTAAGTAAATAAAATGGCAGCAGTAGCTTTAAATAAATTTAGAACAATAAGAAAAAATATTACTACTAATATGGATACGGTTTACACTTGTCCTATTGGAGTCGCATCTATTGTAACTTTATTCCAAGTTACAAATGTTTCGACTGGCACTCATAGTGTAACAGCAGTACATTCTAGAAGCACAGAAGTTCAAGCAGATTATAAATTTGCGAATGCTATCAATATACCGCAGAATGATGGAATCAATCTTATACCAGATGGAAAATTGGCTTTGGAAACAAATGATTTCATTAAAATTCAAGCAAGTGATAATGGAAGATTGGAATTAATATTAAGTGTGTTAGAAACAGCAAAACAATAAAAAATTATGTCAAATAAGTACACTACTGGAAGAGTTGAAAGACTACCTCAATCTGGTATTACCTCAGATAGATATGAATTTCTTGGTTTAGAACAAGCTGAACCAGATTTGGGTGATCCTAATGTTGGTGTATCTTCTGTAGGAACAAATCCTTTCATAAGGGGAAATACTGTTCCTGTTCAACATTATGTGTTGATTGCTGCTGATGGATATGAAGGTGAAAGATTTTGGGTTCCTTCTTTAGATATTGCAACTCAGGGAATACAAGGAATACAAGGAACACAAGGTAATCAAGGTAATCAAGGTGTTCAGGGTTTACAGGGAAGAGTTGGTGATACCATTATCGTTATTGGAAATGTTGCAGATGTAAATGCGACTGGAGATCCCCAAACTCTTTTAAGTACTTCTTTTCCTAGTGCTTCTCCTGGAAATGCTGTTATTGATGATACTACTAATAATTTTTGGATATATCAAGGATCTGGGAATTGGATTAATATTGGAAATATAACAATCCAAGGTATACAAGGAAATCAGGGATTACAAGGATCGGGTACACAAGGTCTCCAAGGTCTCCAAGGAAACCAAGGTAATCAAGGACTTCAAGGAAACCAAGGTAACCAAGGTAATCAAGGACTTCAAGGAAACCAAGGTAATCAAGGACTTCAAGGAAATCAAGGTAACCAAGGAATCCAAGGAAACCAAGGTAACCAAGGTCTCCAAGGAAACCAAGGTAATCAGGGTCTCCAAGGTAACCAAGGTAATCAAGGACTTCAAGGAAACCAGGGATTACAAGGACTTCAAGGAAACCAGGGAATAATAGGTACTTCTATTATCATTATTGGAAGTGTTAACGATGTAAATGGGACGGGAAATCCTCAAACTCTTTTAAGTACTTCTTTTCCCAGTGCTTCTCCTGGAAATGGTGTTATTGATGATGCAACCAAAGATCTCTGGGTGTTACAGGAAAATGGGGTATGGATTAATATTGGTGATATAACAATCCAAGGTACACAAGGCAACCAAGGTAATCAAGGACTTCAAGGAAACCAGGGATTACAAGGTCTCCAAGGAAATCAAGGTAACCAAGGTTTACAAGGTAATCAAGGTAATCAAGGTTTACAAGGCAATCAAGGAAACCAGGGATTAAGCAATCAGGGTAACCAGGGTAACCAAGGAAATCAAGGTAACCAGGGTCTCCAAGGTAATCAAGGAAACCAGGGATTACAAGGTAATCAAGGTAATCAAGGTAATCAAGGACTCCAAGGAAACCAGGGATTACAAGGTCTCCAAGGAAATCAAGGTAATCAGGGTCTCCAAGGTAATCAGGGAATTTCTGGTCAAAATGGTGGACAAGGCACTCAAGGTACTCAAGGAAATCAAGGATTACAAGGTAACCAAGGAAATCAAGGATTACAAGGTAACCAAGGAAATCAGGGTCTTCAAGGTACTCAAGGATTACAAGGTAACCAAGGAAATCAGGGTCTTCAAGGTACTCAAGGAAATCAAGGTCTTCAAGGTACTCAAGGATTACAAGGTCTCCAAGGTAATCAGGGAATTTCTGGTCAAAATGGTGGGCAAGGCACTCAAGGTACTCAAGGAAATCAAGGATTACAAGGTAACCAAGGAAATCAAGGATTACAAGGTAACCAAGGAAATCAGGGTCTTCAAGGCAACCAAGGTCTTCAAGGTAACCAGGGTAATCAGGGATTACAAGGCAACCAAGGCAACCAAGGTCTCCAAGGAAATCAAGGTAATCAGGGTCTCCAAGGTAATCAGGGAATTTCTGGTCAAAATGCTGGACAAGGCACTCAAGGTACTCAAGGAAATCAAGGATTACAAGGTAATCAGGGAATTTCTGGTCAAAATGGTGGGCAAGGTACTCAAGGTACTCAAGGAAATCAAGGATTACAAGGTCTCCAAGGTAATCAGGGAATTTCTGGTCAAAATGGTGGGCAAGGCACTCAAGGTACTCAAGGAAATCAAGGATTACAAGGTCTCCAAGGTAATCAGGGAATTTCTGGTCAAAATGGTGGGCAAGGCACTCAAGGCACTCAAGGTACTCAAGGAAATCAAGGATTACAAGGTAATCAGGGAATTTCTGGTCAAAATGGTGGGCAAGGCACTCAAGGTACTCAAGGAAATCAAGGATTACAAGGTCTCCAAGGTAATCTGGGTGTTCAAGGTTTACAGGGAATTGCGGGTTCTTCAAATTCAAATTCGGACAAAGTTTCAACAGGAACTACAACTGGAACTTCTAATTATTATCTGACTTTTGTTGATAGTAATAATACTTCAAGAGGTTATGAGGATTTATATACTGATGGTGGTATTGCTTATAATCCAAATACTAATCGTTTAGGTATCGGGACTGATAATCCAGAGTTTCCAGTACATATAGTTGGATATGGAAATACGAATGGTATTCTGGTAGGTGACACGCATTTTTATGCCTTCTCAGATTCTGATATTGATACCAAAGGCAGTCCAACCTTTAAGAATACACTTACAAATGCAGACACAATATTAAGAGTTATTCCTAACGGAACCGGAAAAAGTCAATTTGAATTTTTTGCCAATGATTATGATAATAATGTTACATCTTGGAAAAATTTAAGAATAGTTTCCACCCCCCAACAATCAAATTCACACATTAGAATTGATACTTCTTCTTCTACTGGTGTTGATGCTCTTCCACTATCAATTGAAACACAAGTAGCACCTGGTTCCGAAACTAGATCAAATGCTAATCAACTATTTTTAAACACTGATGGAAATATTGGCATAGGGACTAGTGCTCCACAAGGCAAATTAGACATTGATGGTAATGTAATTCCTACCATCACCAATTCTTACGATTTGGGTTCTAGTTCTCGTAGATGGGATAATATTTATGTAAACAATATTAATGGAGCAACTATAACAGGATCTATTGATAATGCTAATAAAGTTTCAACAGGAACTACAACTGGAATTGGTACTTATTATCTGACTTTTGTTGATATTAATAATACTTCAAGAGATTATGAGGATTTATATACTGATGGTGGTATTGCTTATAATCCTTCTAGCAATGAATTGAAACTTTCAGGTGGAAGATTGATTATTCCATCTACACCTGGAACTATTGCTGGAAATACTTTTACTAATGGTTGGTTACAAATCGGTAATTCTACTCTTGGAATTACTATGGATAGTAATGAACTTTATTTTGCTGGTGCAGGTATTATAGGTGCTTTATCTGGAGGATCAATAACGTTCACATACGGACCAAGATTTAATGCAGGAATTCGTGATGCTGGAAATTCTTTAGGATCTTCTGGTCAAGTATTATCTTCTACTAGTACTGGTGTTGATTGGGTAAATCCTGGAAGTTTATCCTCAGGAAGTGCAGATAATCTTGCAGGAGGGGCAGCAGGAAGTCTTCCTTATCAATCAGCAGCAGATACAACAGCATTTTTATTAGAACCAAATGCTAATAACAGGGTTCTTACATATAATAATACTACAAATGCTCCTGAATGGACTGAATTGTCTACAGTAACTGGTGCTATCGATAATGCTAATAAAGTTTCAACAGGAACTACAACTGGAACTTCTAATTATTATCTGACTTTTGTTGATAGTAATAATACTTCAAGAGGTTATGAGGATTTATATACTGATGGTGGTATTGCTTATGATACAAATACTGATAGATTAATACTACCCAGTACCACTACTCAAGGAGCATTGCGGTTATCTGGTACAAGCGGAGCCATTGTTATTGATGATCTAGGACAAAAGAGAATATCTTGGAATGATGGTTCTGGAAACTTTAATATTAGAGGTGGACATTCTTTTTCTTCAAGTTCTGATAGGTATGTTGATACTGGTGATGGAGCAGCAGCAATAATTCTAAATAGTGATAATACGAATGGTACTATTGATTTAAAAGTTGCACCAACTGGTAGTGCTGGTAATGTAGTTAATTTTAGTGCTGGTGTTAAATTACAAGGAACCGAATTTATTCCAACAATAGCTAGTTCAGGAAATGTAAATCTTGGAAGTCCTAGTAATAGATGGGGCACTATCTATGTAGATAGTATTAATGGTGGAAATGTAAATGTTCCCACATCAGATAATGCTAATAAAGTTTCAATAGCAAACACGAGTTCTCCAACTGGAACTGTATTTTATCCCACATTTGCTTCTGGCACTGGATCTCAATCTTTATATATTGATAGTGGATTTACTTTTAGTATAAATCAGGGTCTTACCATTGGTGATAGTACTTTTAGTTTAGGTAGTAATGTCGGAGACACGGTACAACTTTTAAATTTAATTGGTGATAATACCAATAATTCATATTTAAAAGTAATTGAAGAAAGAGATACTAGTGGAAATACTTGGACTACTGCTTTTACGAGAATTCAAAAGGTTGTTGATTCCACGGAGATGGGATATATCCAGTTTAATGGTTCTGATAATAACTATGGATTGGAATTCGGAACATTGAGTGATGAAAAGTTTGCGATGTTCAAAAGAAATTCTAGTGTAGAATTATATTATGATAATGTAAAGAAATTTGAAACTACTTCAGATGGTGCTTTGGTAACAGGAGATTTTTCTGCTGGTGCTTACTTAGGAAATCCATATGATGCAGTTCCGACATATAGTAATTCTGATTACGATACAATTTATTGGAATACTGTTGAATCAGCAATTCAATTGCAATCTGATATAGATGATAATATTGGAATGGCATTTCCCGCATATCGTTGCAATACTAATCCTGGTGAAATATTTAGAATCAGTGTTCAGATTCGTGCAAGTGTTACCACTACTGGTGGTGTTTATATTAGGGTTTATGAATATGATTCGGAACTTTCTAATGGAAAAACGCATGTATCAAATAGTGCAACCAATCCTGTAGTAGAAGAAGACACACGAAATGGGGTAAAACGTGTTATAGGAACTAATACTACATTCTCTTACGAAAACCAAAGCGGAAATATTAATTGGCAAACTATAACATTTGATCATGTACCAAACTCTAGTGCTGTATGGGCATCTGTTGTTGTTTTAAACTGGGGTGGACTTGGAAACAATGCTCTCTACATAAGGGATTATAAGAGAGAATCTGTTTTAAGTAATGGTAGTGTGGGAAATCTTTCAGGAGGAGCAGCAGGAAGTCTTCCTTATCAATCAGCAGCAGATACAACAGCATTTTTATCAGAACCAAATGCTAATAACAGGGTTCTTACATATAATAATACTACAAATGCTCCTCAATGGACTGAATTGTCTGGAGTAAATGTTGGTAATGCAGACACTCTTGATAATCTTGATAGTTCTCAATTCTTAAGATCTGATGCTGCTGATACCGCGACTCAATTTGTCTCCTTTGATGGCGGTATGAATTCCTATAAGCCAAGTAATAGTTGGACTTCTCAGTATTATGGTATTAGTGGCCTCGGAGCTTTTTATACCAGCGGAGCTTTTTATACAACAATTGTCTCCAATGGATATAGAAATAGTAGCAATCAGTGGACTTCGCTAAATGCTGGTGGAAATACTGGCGCTTCTGAAATTGATTTATCTCCAGATGGAAATATCTATTTTTACAGTGACTCGTCAAAATCTAATGGGAGTTCCTTGCGTCCAACTTTAAGGATGTCGCTGTCTCCGACAGGAGTTCTTGTAACGGAAGGCACAGAAGCTTATATTAATACCTCAAGTAAAGTCTGGCACGCAGGTAATGATGGTTCTGGGTCAGGTTTAGATGCTGATACTCTTGATGGTGTTCAAGGTTCAAACTTCTTAAGATCTAATACTGATGATATATTCTCTGGAGATCTGACCTCTTCTGGATCTGCAAGAATTATCATGAAGAAGACGGATAACAATGTTGCTGATCACATTCAGTTCTGGAATGGAACTGGAACACGGATGGGTGAAATTGGAACTCAAGATACTACGTGGTTAAGAATCAACCAGGTAACCAATAAGAACATTTACACACCACGTTACATTCGTGCTGATGCTGGTTTCTTTGTTGATGGTACAACTAAGGGTATTGATGGTTCTGGTAACTTCATTGGTGGCACAATTGCTGGTGCATCTGACTATGGAACCTTATTAAGATCTGATGCCTCTGATCAATATAATGGACAGACAGCTGGAAGAGTACTTACATTTAGATGTGTAGATGGTAGAAATGCAGCAAATTCGACAGGGGGTTTGTTCCCATTACAAGTTTATCAGAATTCTAATGTCACTAATTCCGATGCGGCAATGACCTTCCATATTGCTGGAAGACATGCTACTTACTTTGGATTAGACCGAGAAACAAACGATCTATTTGTAGGTGGTTGGAGTAAGGGTGCTGCCAAATATAAAATTTGGCACGCAGGTAATGATGGTTCTGGGTCTGGTCTTGATGCTGATTTACTTGATGGGATTAATAGTGGTGGTTTCTTAAGGTCTAATGCAGCAGACTCTTGGAGTGGAACACTTTCTTGGGGACCAAATAATACACATGGTCTTTCATTCCAAAATAGTTCTTATACTGGAAACTATCTTTATATTGGGGGATGGACTTCAGCAAATACTAATGGTATTTCTAGAATTAGGAATTCAAATGCAAATTTACATCTAGATAGTGGTGCTAATGGAAACCTTTATTTAAATCAATACTCAACTGGAACTGTTTATGCAAGAGGCAGTGTAGTTTGGCACGCAGGTAATGATGGTGCTGGTAGTGGTCTTGATGCTGATAGACTTCATGGTCTTCTACCAAACTTTGCAGTTGTTGGAAATACAGTTGCATTAAGAACTAATGTAGGTGATATTTACCAAAGATTTAGTCATGCCCTAGGTTATGCGAGCAGAGCAGGCACGAATGCTAGTGGATTTAATAATATTTTTAATATCCATTGGGCCAATAATAATACTGCAAATTTGTGGATTGACAATAGTAATATTGGTCCTATTCAACAGTCTTCCGATTACAGGATAAAACGTAATGTGGAAACTATAACTGAATCTGCAATCGACCGTGTGAAAAAATTAAGACCAATAAAATATCAATTTAAAGATTATGGTATCTATAAATCTACTGATGAAATACATGAAGGATTTATTGCACATGAATTGGCTGAAGTGATTCCAAGTGCTGTTAATGGTGAAAAGGACGATCCCGATACAATTCAGTCATTAAAATTTGGTGCAATAATTGCAGTTCTTACAAAGGCCATTCAGGAGCAGCAAGAAACTATAGAGAATATGCAAAAAACTATTGATGATTTGAACACTAGAATTAATTAGAACAAATATTTTAAATAAAATCGCATTAGAGAATCAATAATCATGAAAAAAAACGAGAATATATAAATAAGTTACCAAAAAGGTTTTTTAAAAAATATCCATGATTACTACTCACAACATATCTGATTTTGACCAATCTGATAATACTGCCCAAGTAACATTTTTTAATGAACAAGGATACATTTTTAAGAAGAGTATCAATATACCTCACACTGAAGATGGTAGAGTAAATGTGGAGGAATTTAATGAGATAATTATTGGACAGATTAGAGGTTGTAATTATAAAGAGAAACTTGGATTAATTAAGTTTACAGATCCTAATAATAATGATGTGGATTCTCTGAATCCCCCTACCTTATAGATTCTAGTACTAATTTTTAAATAGTGTAAAAATTAATATAAAATGGCAAATCAAAATCAAAATTCAGCAAATCAGATTCAGTTCTACTATTATAATGAATTAAATTTTATTGAAAACAATTATGGTAAGGATACCAGTAAATATCCATTACCAGAAACTGTAAAAAAATCTAAAATTGTTGAAAATGGTGATGGAACATGGGGAAAAATAGATTTTGTTGAAAATAAACCACATTCTACACCCAATGAAATTACAAATAAAAAAATACAAGAAAGAAATAGTGTAATTAGTAACTATGAAAATTTAGTTATACCTTTTGATAGTGAATTTTATGATTATAATCAACAAATAAATGAAAAAAAGCAATTAATTTTGGAATATATGGAGAATGCCATATCATTGGGTTGTACTTATAGTCCTCCTTCTCCTATTGGTTTAGGATTAACACCAGGAGCAGATGATATTGGTGGTGTTTCTGTTGGTATTGGTTCAACTGTTTTTAAAGATAGAGCAATCGTAAAAAGATATCCTAATATAGATAATTATAATTCAGAAAATCCTTTTGACCCAGATTCGGATGAAAACATTTCTCCTTCAAACTTTGGCAAAGGATATAAAAATTATTCCGAAAATAATTCTGGTGAAATATTAACAGAAGTATATAAGTACATACCTTCAGATCCGAATGCTCATATTCCCCCACCACTTGCACCAGATGGTTTTCAGAACACTTGTGTTTCATTTTCAAGTAGTATTACTCAACTTGCACAAGAAATTTCTGAATTGAGAGCATTAAGAGATCAAAATCTTGTAAGAATTAATAAATTAAAAGAGGATAAAAATGGTGAAGAAGTTAGAAGATGGGGTTCTAATCAATCTTCTGCACCAATCGAAAGTAGAAAAAATACATTAGCAGCAAACATTTCAAATGTATCTAATTACTCTGATGAAATAATTTTAGAATCTTTACTTTTCTGGATTGATGCATCTAAAGAGTATTCAGTAGATTATTCTGTTTATAATCAATATGGTGTTAAAGAAATAAATTCTGTACAAAACATTGGTGATGGGTCAAAAATATTAAAAACTCCTACCAATCCATTTTATAACAATGAATTATCATTTGTTTTCAATCAATATCAAGAATATCCAGAATACTCAAATCAAAATATAAAATCTGAGGATAATTATATTGGAAGTGAAATATCTATTGGAGATTCTTCTTCTTATACTTTAGAAATTTGGTTTAAACTTTATGATGATACTAATCTTGGTGTTGATAGAACAACTGATGGTGCAAATTTAGTTGGAACAAATGACATTTACGGATATGGTATTCAGTTATATAAACCAGATAATGTTAGATTGAATTTTGGAAATAGAAATGGTATTTTTGGTATAGATTTTGATTCACAATCAACTTTTAATACAAATATTTGGTATCATGTTTTATGTTCTAGAAATCAAGGAGGAGAGGCAAAAATTTATATTAATGGATCTTTAGATTCTCAAAGTACACTTCCTCCTTTAACTTCTACTGTTTCTGAACTTATAGTAGGATCTATGGAAAATCATATTCTTCAAGATTTTAGAGGAGAAATAGGATTAGTTAGAGTTTATGGTAAAGTATTATCTGAACAAGAAGTTTCGACAAATTTTAATTACGATAGATCAAGATTTTTTTAATTAGTACAGATCTCTAACTGGCACACTTGACACCCCTGCTCAGATGCCCTATAATATTAAGGTAATCAAGGGAAGCACCACACACACCATGAACAACACCGAATGCGTCCAAGGTATTGTAATTGACATCTGCTCTCGTTCCTTTCTTCTTCTTGGAGATCAAGGTGATGAAAAGTTTGTTGAATGTGGTACAATTGATGAGTTTATGAATGTGCTAAACTACGTAACACAAAATCTTGAAGATGATCAAATCGAGTATGCTGACCTTGCCGTTTCCTCATAAATAAACCAACTATGGAAATCTTTACTGTGAAAGAGTGGGAGGAAAA